>Ga0114979_10000796_pt1 | contig 20954 bp, 23 predicted proteins | sample S_140625_EF_Meta_FD_87315 | JGI IMG/M metagenome (GOLD analysis project Ga0114979, IMG submission 87315) | Freshwater microbial communities from Lake Simoncouche, Canada to study carbon cycling - S_140625_EF_MetaG | ecosystem: Environmental > Aquatic > Freshwater > Lake | place: Lake...
CCGCCTTACCCATCCAGACCGATGAGGCTGCGAAGCGACCCGATGGCAGATTGCAGGGCAGCATCCACGCCCAGTCTTGCCCAGTCGACACCATCGACATAGGCCTGCATCGCGCCTTCGCTTGCCGGCACAACAGCCACGATCCGCGGTGCCATCGCATAAAGCAACGACAAAAGCACCGCGATCAGGATGATCATGACAAAACCGGTGCGAAACCCGCGCCGGTCCGCCTCGACATAGGTCTCGGTCTCGGCTTCAGACTCGTCGCCCCGCGGTTCGCTGCTCGCCCTCAGGGTCGAGTTGATTTCCTCGATATCCGGAAAAAGTTCGCGCCGCGAGGCCGGGAGTGGCTGCATGTCGTCTTCCGAAGTCAGCGCATCCGGGCTGACCGAAAGATCGGCAAAGCGTTCGCGCGCAGCCAGAAAAACCGATGGGGCCAGCAGCGGTGGCGGTGGCGGCGGTGCCAGCCCAAGGTCTGTCTGCACCTCGATCGGGGGTGGCGCTTCGGCACGGCGGACGGCTGCCTCGCGCGCAGCTTCTTCCCGCAGAACCTCAAGCACCGTGTCATCAAGACCCCGGCGCCTCAGGCCTGCGTCCTCTTGCGCCTCCGGCAGAATGGGGGGCGGGCCCTTATCGGTCAAAGGTTCGGGGTGGGCAGGGACGTCTTGCGTGAGGACGCCCGGATCGGACCACATTGCGGCGGCCAGATCGGGACCGGCCGGATCAACCGGCGCCGATACCCCAGGCCGGAGTGCCGGCACGGCGTCCGCGCGCATCTGAAACCAGGCATGGCCGCAGCCTGAACATTGCACATCTCGCCCATCCGGCGGGATCGCTGCATTATCCACTTCGTACTGCGCATCGCAATTCCGGCAAATCAGCCGCATGGTATTCCCTGTTCCCGGCGGCTCCTGTTCTGCAGGACCCGCCTGTCGTTTCGCCCTGTTCTAGCAACGATGCGTCGCATCTCCAAGTGTTTGTGTCCAAAAGCCTGAGAACTGCTTCGCACAACCGATTGAATCCGGCGCAGAACCGGGCAAGACTGCCGCTGAGCCGGCCCAGGGGCCGGCATTCTGGGGGTCCCGTGATCGCATTTGACAATGTCGCCTACAGTTACGGCGGGGCCGGGCTTCTGTCTGGGGTGTCGTTGCGGCTTGCGCCGGGATCGTTCCATTTTCTGACCGGACCGTCGGGGTCGGGGAAGTCCACCTTCCTGAAGCTGTGCTATGCCGAGTTGCGGCCCACAGCGGGGCGGATCAGCATTTTTGACCGCGATGTGCGCAGCCTCAGCCGCGATGACATTGCGCGCACCCGCCGGCGCATCGGCATCGTCCACCAGGATTGCCAGTTTCTGGATCATCTGCCGCTTGCGGCCAATGTGGTGCTGCCGCTGACCGTGACCGAACGCGACACGGCCGTGCAGGACCTGACCGATCTGCTGGGCTGGGTCGGACTTGCCCATCTGGCCGATGCCCTGCCCCCATCGCTCTCGGGCGGAGAGAGGCAGCGCGCCGCACTTGCACGCGCGGTGATCATCGCGCCCGATGTGATTCTGGCCGACGAGCCGACCGGCAATATCGACTGGGAGATGTCGCTGCGGCTTTTGTCGCTGCTGGTGGAACTGAACCGCATGGGCAAGACGATTCTGGTGGCCACCCATGACCTGACCCTGATCCGCGCGGCGAAACAACAGGTCGCGGCCCGCGTTCTGCGCATCCGCAATCAGCGCATCCAGCTTGCCGGGGCTGACCTGTGACCGGCGCGCCCGGTATGGCGCTGCGCCACGCGGAACGGGTTATTCCCCCGTCCGGCCCCACCGCCTGGCTGACCATCCTGACCTCGGCGGCAATGGCGTTTCTGGCGGTGTTTGCCTTGGCGCTTGCCCTGGCCTCGGGCCGGCTGGCAGACCGCTGGACCGAAGGTCTGGCCAACAGCGCCACCATCCGGATATCGGCACCGGCAGATCAGATGGACCGCCAGACGCAGGCGGTGCTGGACCTGCTGGCCACCACGCCCGGGGTCGCCTCGGCGCGCGCGCTGACGGATGACGAACAGCGCAAGCTGCTGGAGCCGTGGTTCGGCCCGGATCTGCCCGTGGATGCCCTGCCCCTTCCCCGGCTGATCGAGGTGACGGAGGACAGCACGGGATACGATGGCGAAGGGCTGCGCCTGCGGCTGACCGCCGAAGCCCCCGGCGCGGTCCTTGATGACCATACCCGCTGGCGCGTGCCGCTGACCGTGGCCGCCGGGCGGCTGCGCATCTTTGGTCTGGCCTCGGTCGTGCTGATTCTGGGCACCATGGCGGCCATGATCACGCTGGCGGCCAATGCGGCGCTGGCCACAAATGCGCAGGTCATCCGCGTGCTGCGTCTGATCGGCGCGCGCGATGCCTTCATTGCCCGTGCTTTCGTGCGCAGCTTCACCCTGCGCGCGCTGTCGGGTGCGGCCATTGGCACGGCCCTTGGAATGCTGGCGGTCGCCACCCTGCCTTCGGTGGATGCGGCGGGCGGGTTTCTGACCGGGCTTGGCTTTCAGGGCGCGGGCTGGCTCTGGCCGCTTGTCCTGCCGCCCCTTGCCGCCGCAGTCGCCTTTTTCAGTACCCGGGCTGCCGCCTTCGGCAAACTGCGGGAAATGATGTGATGGCAGGCGCGCTGCAATGGCTGCGCTCGGTGGTGTTCATCACGCAGATGTATCTGGCGATGCCGTTGATCGCGATTGTCTACACGCCTTTCGCCCTGTTCAGCCGCCCGGCCGCCTTTGCCGCCTGCCACACCTATTGCCGCTGGGTCCGCTGGACCGCCGCATGGATGGTGGGCCTCAGGTCCGAAGTGCGCGGCACACCCCCTGTCGGCGAGGCGCTGGTCGCGGCCAAGCATCATTCCTTCTTCGACATCATCCTGCTGTTCAGCGCCCTGCCGCGTGCCCGGTTCATCATGAAAAAGGAACTGAAATGGGCCCCGATCCTGGGCTGGTACGCGCTGCGCCTGGGCTGCGTGCCGGTGGATCGCGGCAAGCGGGGGCAGGCGATTGCCGCCATGATGAAGGCGGTTCAGGAAGGACGGCAAGACCCCGGCCAGCTGATCATTTATCCAGAGGGCACGCGCACTGCGCCAGGCGCACCGCCCGCCTACAAGGTTGGCTCCGCCGTCCTTTATGCCCAGCTTGGGCAAAGCTGCGTGCCTGCCGCCACCAATGTGGGGGTGTTCTGGCCGCGCCACGGCTTTTATCGCAAGCCGGGCCTTGCGGTGGTGGAGTTTCTGCCTGCCATCTCGCCTGGCCTTTCAAACCCCGAATTCATGGCGGAACTGGAGCGGCGCATCGAAACCGCGTCCAACGCGCTCATGGCCGAGGCGGGTTTCATTGCGCCTGCAAAGGGCGCCCCGGGGGCATAGCCACGGAACCCGACACGGCAGACCATGGGGCCGCAAGGTGCGGCAGGGCACCGCCCCCTGTCTGGCTCAGGCGAATTTCAGCGCCGCTATCCCGGCGATGATCAGCAGAATTCCCGCCACCCGCAGCGGGCTGACCGGCTCGCCAAACAGCATCACCGCCAGAATGGCCGTGCCGACGGCCCCGATTCCAACCCAGACGGCATAGGCCGTGCCGACCGGCAGGTCCTTCATCGCCACGCTCAGCAGCCAGAAGCTGGCGGCAGCGCCAATAACCGTGCCCGCGCTGGGCCAGAACCGCGTAAATCCGTCCGAATACTTGAGCCCGATCGCCCAGCCGGTTTCCATAAGTCCCGCGATCAGGACGATCAGCCAGGGATTCATCACGCGGCCAGCCCCTTTGATCCCATATCCAGGAATTTCTGGCGGCGGTCCTTGACCAGGGCATCGGGCTTCTTGCCCGAAAGCTCTTTCAGCATCGCCTCGATGGCTTTGCCCACGGCATCAATCGTGTCGCGTTGGCCGCGCTGCGCCCCGCCCAGCGGTTCCTTGATGATCCGGTCGATCACGCCCAGCTTCTGCAGGTCCTGCGCGGTCAGGCGCAGCGCTTCGGCGGCCTCGCGCATCTTTTCCGCGTCCTTCCACAGGATCGACGCGCAGCCTTCCGGCGAGATCACCGAATAGATCGAATGTTCCAGCATCGCGATCCGGTTTGCCGTGGCAAAGGCCACAGCCCCGCCCGAGCCGCCTTCACCGATGATCACGCTGACCAAGGGCACGCCAATCTCCAGGCATTTCGCGGTCGAGGTGGCAATCGCCTCGGATTGCCCGCGCTCTTCCGCGCCCTTGCCGGGATAGGCACCGGGTGTGTCGATCAGGGTGACCACCGGCAGGCGGAAGCGATGGGCAAGATCCATCAGCCGGATCGCCTTGCGATAGCCCTCGGGGCGCGCCATGCCGAAGTTCCGCTCGATCCGGGTCTTGGTGGTGCTGCCCTTTTCATGGCCGATCACCAGAACGGGGGCATCGTTGAACCGCGCCAGCCCACCCATGACCGCATGGTCATCGGCAAAGGTCCGGTCCCCCGCCAGCGGCGTGAATTCCGTGAACAAAGCGTCGATGTAATCCTTGCAATGCGGGCGGTCGGGGTGCCGCGCCACCTGGCATTTCTGCCAGGGGGTCAGACCCTTGTAGAGGTCGCGCAACAGCGTTTCGGCCTTGCGGTCCAGGGCCACCGCTTCCTTTTCCACATCCATCTCGCGATTGGCCCGCGCCATGGCGCGCAACTCTTCGGCCTTGCCTTCGATCTCGGCGAGGGGCTTTTCAAACTCGAGATAGTTCATGCCGATGTCCTCCGGGGATGGCATCTATATGACTGCGCATGTCCCCGGATGCAACTCGGCAAGACCGGGTGGGCAGGCCTGGCCGGCGGGCCGCAGATTGTCCGATCCTGCTTCTGGCTGCCGCCTGCCATGATCCCGGCCAGGCAAGCGGAGCCTTCGCAATCGCCCTGCAGCCACAGACTGGCATCCCGCCGCGTGACCGGCGGCGCCTGAAAACTGTCCGCCCCCAACGCCATGCGTTTGGTTTCTTATTGGCGGAACGCCCCCTGCCCGGCCCAGGCCCGGCCCCGAACAGCAGCGCCCCGGACCTGCGTCCGGGGCGTGCATCCTCCCACTTTGCTGCGTCAGGCCTCCCCTCCGTTCACAGCACGGGTATCCTGGTCAGCGGGCGATCATCTTTGCCTGCCGGACAATCATTTCTGCCTGCTCTATGGACGCGATGTCAACGAGTCTTCCCTTGCAAACAGGGACCCCTTCACCGCGCGCCAATGCCGCGTCCGTCGCGGCAGGACCCTTGCGCGGCTCAATGATCAAGGCGGGCCAAGGCAGCGCTGCGCTGCGGCCTCCAGCCCTTGATCGCCTGACGCATCTTTCCGGCCACGCCCACTGATTCGGGCAAGACATCCGCGCGCAGCTGACACATTCTTTGCGCCGGACGCGGCAGCGGAGATGATGATGATCCAGACCCCCAACCGTCTGTTTCCGGGCGACGCCGCCGGTCTGCGTGCCGCCAAGGCGGGACGCGGCAGCAAGGACTGCCGCCCGAACCCTGTCCTGGGCCGGCGACGGATGGGCGAAACCATGCCGGCATGGGCCTGCCGGACATGACCCAGACCGGGGCAAAGGCGAAAAACGCCGTCAGCGGCCACCGAAACATCTGCACGTTGCCGGTCTTTCGCATATTGACAGCAAAGAGCCGCCCATGATCACCGTCACGCCCGATGTCTTCCGCCTGGCCCAGGTCTTTACGATCAGCCGGGGCAGCCGCACCGAAGCGCGCGTGCTGACGGTGCGGGTGACGCGCGGCGGCGTGACCGGCTGGGGCGAATGCGTGCCCTATGCCCGCTACGGCGAAACGCTGGACAGTGTGGCAGCCCAGATCGGAAACCTGCCGCAGGACATCACGCGCGAGGCGCTGCAGCTTGCCCTGCCCGCCGGGGCGGCCCGCAATGCCGTGGATTGCGCGCTGTGGGATCTGGAGGCGAAGCAAAGCGGCCGGCGCGTCTGGCAGCTTGCCGGGCTGACGGAACCGGGCCCCGAGACTGTCACCTATACCCTGTCGCTGGATACGCCCGAAAACATGCGGGCGGCGGCGGCGAAGAATGCCCACCGCCCGCTGTTGAAGATCAAGCTCGGCACGCCCGATGACATGCCCCGGCTTGAGGCCGTGCGCGCAGGTGCCCCCAGGACCAGGATCATCATCGATGCAAATGAAGGCTGGACGGCAGAGGTCTATTCCGACCTTGCCCCCCACCTTCTGCGGCTGGGCGTCGCCGTGGTGGAACAGCCCCTGCCGGCAGGGGCCGATGACCTGCTGTCGGAAATCGCCCGCCCGCTGCCCGTCTGCGCTGACGAAAGCTGCCATGACCGTCACTCTCTGGCCGGGCTTGCCGGCAAATATGACATGGTGAACATCAAGCTGGACAAGACCGGTGGCCTGACCGAAGGGCTGGCGCTGAAAACGGCGGCGCTGGCTCAGGGCTATGGCCTTATGGTCGGCTGCATGATCGGGTCCAGCCTTGCCATGGCCCCGGCCATGCTGCTGGCGCAGGGCGCCGCCTTTACCGATCTTGACGGCCCCCTGCTTCTGGCCGAAGACCGGGAACATCCGCTGACATTCGACGACGCGGGAGTCCATCCGCCCGAACCAAGCCTGTGGGGGTAAACCGAATGAGCCGCACCGTTTACGTGAACGGAACCTATCTGCCCGAGGAAGACGCGAAGATCAGCATTTTCGACCGGGGCTTCCTTATGGCCGATGGCGTCTATGAGGTGACCAGCGTGCTGGGCGGCAAGCTCATCGACTTTGGCGGGCATTGCAAACGTCTGGCCCGGTCTCTGGCAGAGCTGGACATGGCCGCGCCGGTGACGGATGACGAGCTGCTGGCGATCCACCGCGAGTTGGTGGCCGTGAACGAGATGACCGATGGCATGGTCTATCTGCAGATCACGCGCGGCGCGCCCGGCGACCGTGACTTTACCTTCCCCGACCCTGCCACCACGCCGTCAACCCTGGTTCTGTTCACCCAGTCGAAGCCCGGCCTGGCCGAAAACCCGGCTGCGAAGACCGGGATGAAGGTTATCTCGATCCCGGACATCCGCTGGGGGCGGCGCGACATCAAGACAGTCCAGCTTCTGTACCCGTCAATGGGCAAGATGATGGCCAAGAAGGCAGGATGTGACGACGCCTGGATGGTCGAAGACGGTTTCGTGACCGAAGGCACGTCGAACAACACCTATATCGTGCGCGGCAACCGCATCATCACGCGCCATCTGTCGTCGGAAATCCTGCAGGGCATCACCCGCGCTGCCGTGCTGCGCTTTGCCGCCGAGGCACAGATGGAAGTGGAAGAACGCCCCTTCACCATCGACGAGGCAAAAACGGCGGACGAGGCCTTTTTCACCTCGGCCTCGGCCTTTGTCATGCCGGTGGTCGAGATCGACGGCCAGGCGCTTGGCACCGGCACCCCCGGCCCCGTCACCGCCCGGCTGCGCGAAATCTACCTGGACGAAATGCGCAGGGCCGCCGTCTGACGCCTAGCTGCGGTCCGTGACATTCTGCTGGAAGGACACCTCGAAAGCGGCCTTTTTCGCCGCATCGGCCTCGGTCTGGGTCTGCGCGACCCAGTCGGCATAGGGCATGCCATAGATGATTTCGCGCGCGTCATCCTTGTCCAGCGCGATGCCCTGCCCGGAGGCTGCCTCCTGGTACCAGCGGCTCAGGCAGTTGCGGCAGAAACCCGCAAGGTTCATCAGATCGATGTTCTGCACATCGGGCCGGTCCTGCATCAGGTGGTGCAGAAGGCGGCGAAAAGCGGCGGCTTCCATCGCGGTGCGGGTGGCGTCATCCATGCGGGGTCTCCCTTTGGGCAAAGATAGGCGGTGCAGAGTCCACATCAACCAGGGCCGCCTGCAGAAACGGGACAAGACGCGCGGCCCAACTGGCCTGTGCTGCGGGCGTGGCAATCAGATCCTGACGCAGTTCGATCAGCGTATTGTGCCGGCCCGGCTGCAGGGCGTGCCGGTCAATGGCATCGCCCGGCAAATGGCCCGCATAGGGTTCATTGTCGCCGACGCACAGGTCAGGCTCGGTCACAAGGCGCTGCAAAAGCGCCCGCGACAGGCGGTCATCCAGATGCGAATGCAGCACGCCAATGTGCCAGGGGCGCGGCGGCCGGCCCTTCAGCGCCGGGGTGAAGGAGTGGATCGCGACAATCACCGTTTCGGGCCTGCGCGCCGCAAGCCGGGCATAGGCGGCGTGATAGGGGCGATACAGCGTCTCCAGCCGTCGCGCCGTCTCGGCCGCGTCAACCGTACGGTTGGCCGGAATGATGGTGCCGTCATACAGCTTCATGATCAGGGTCGGGTCGTCTTCGCCCCGGTTCGGGTCGATGACCAGCCGCGAGAAATCCGACAGAATGACGGGCGCGTCCAGATAGTCGCCAAGTGCCACGGCCAGTCCCGCCGCGCCCGGATCATAGGCGATGTGGCGGTTCATGTCGGCAGGCGAAATCCCCAGGCTTCCCCCGCCGATATCGGCGGGAATCCGGTTGCTGGCGTGATCACAGGTGATCAGCCAGCGGGAAGGGCGGTCTGCGCCGATGATCCGATAGGCCGTCACCCCGGGCTCCTGTCGCCGAACTGTGCAGGAGGCCATTTATGCTGCATTGCGGGAAAGCGCCAGTTGCCCCATTCGGCGAATTCCGCCATAAGGCTTGTGGCCCACCGAAAGACATGAACACGATAAAGGATCAAGGCAGTATGAGACGCCTTCGAAACGTCAAGATCGTGGCCACTCTGGGCCCGGCCTCTAACGACTATGCAACCATCCGCGCGCTGTTTCAGGCGGGTGCAGATGTGTTCCGCCTGAACATGAGCCATGGCACACATGACGACATCCGCGCGCGCCATGTGATCATCCGCCAGATCGAGGCGGACACAGGACGCCCAATCGCCATTCTGGCCGATCTGCAGGGTCCAAAGCTGCGCGTCGGGGTTTTTGCCGACGGGTCGGCGGAACTGGTGGATGGTGCGCCGTTCCGGATGGACCTTGACCCGGCCCCGGGCACGGTCGCGCGCGTGAACCTGCCGCACCCCGAGATTTTCGCGGCCCTGGAACCCGGAGCCTCGCTGCTGGTCAATGATGGCAAGATCCGGCTCAAGGTTGATACCTGCGGACCCGATTTCGCCAATTGCACCGTCACGGTGGGCGGTACGATTTCCAACCGCAAGGGCGTGAACGTGCCCGATGTGCTGTTGCCCGTCGCTGCGCTGTCAGACAAGGACCGCAAGGATCTGGAATTTGCCTGCGAATTGGGCGTCGACTGGCTGGCGCTGTCCTTCGTGCAGCGCCCCGAAGACGTGATCGAGGCGCGCGGTCTGGCCAGGGGGCGCGCCGCGATCCTGTCAAAGATCGAAAAGCCCGCCGCTGTAAAGGCCTATGCCGAGATTCTGGCCGTATCGGACGGGATCATGGTGGCGCGCGGCGATCTGGGTGTGGAACTGCCGATCCATGCCGTACCGCCGATCCAGAAGCAACTGGTGCGCGGGGCGCGGGCGGCGGCGAAGCCGGTGATCGTGGCGACCCAGATGCTGGAGTCAATGATCGAATCGCCGATGCCGACCCGCGCCGAAGTGTCCGACGTGGCCACCGCCATCTATGAAGGGGCCGATGCCATCATGCTGTCTGCCGAATCTGCCGCCGGGGCCTATCCGGTGGAAGCGGTGACGATGATGAACAATGTGGCACTCTCGGTCGAAAGCGATCCGACCTATCGCAGCATCATCGAAGCCAGCCGCACCGCCGTGCGCACCAGCGTGGCGGATGGAATCGTGGCCGCCGCGCGCGAGATTGCCGAAAGCAGCGACATCAAGGCGATCTGCTGCTTTTCGCAAAGCGGCACGACCGTCTCGCTGGTCGCGCGCGAGCGGCCGCGCGTGCCGATCATCGCCCTGACTCCGCTGATCGAAACGGCGCGCCGCCTGTGCCTGACCTGGGGCACGCATTGCGTTATCACCGAAGAGCAGTCGCGCTTCAAAGGCGCGGTCATCGCGGCGGCGCGTGCCGCGCGGGCCTATGGCTTTGCGCTCAGCGACCAGATTGTCGTGACCGCCGGTGTTCCGTTCAACGTGCAGGGCACAACGAACATCCTGCGCGTTGCGCCCTGTGACGAAAGGCTGATCTACAGCGTCGACCCCGAGTAAACGGTTCCTTCTGAAAAAGGTTTCGCGCCGGTTGGGGCGCATCCATGTTGGTCAATGTGCTGATGATTGGGGGCGTTGTGATCGGCGGGGCGGCGATTCCCGCCCTGCTGTTCGCCGTGTTTGAAGACGGCGCGCAGCTGGTGTCCCTCGCAGGCCTGCTTCTGGGCGGGCTGATGGTGCTGGCTGCGCTGTACCTGACCCCGACGCCGTTTTCGCCCGATTACATCATGGCGATGCGCACTCTGGCCGGGCTGGCGGCCACGTATTTCGTCTTCCGCCGGCGCTGACTGACGATATCCCTTGCGCAGACGGCGGGCCTTGCCTATACGCCGCACCTCGATACCCGCGCGTCCGGCCAAAGTGGCATGCCGAGTCGCGCGTATAACCACTCGCAAGAGGAGTCTGAAATGCCCAAGATGAAGACCAAATCCGCTGCCAAGAAGCGGTTCTCCTTCACGGCCTCCGGCCGCGTCAAGGCCGGCCCGGCCGGCAAGCGCCACGGCATGATCAAGCGCACGACGAAATTCATCCGCAACACGACCGGGACGATGATCCTGTCGGACAGCGATGCGAAGATCGTCAAGAAATACATGCCCTACGACCGGTAAGGAGAAGCACATATGTCCCGCGTCAAATCCGGCGTCGTCACGCACGCCCGTCACCGCAAGGTCATCAAGGCTGCCAAGGGCTATTACGCCGCCCGCAGCACGAACTTCCGCACGGCCACCCAGGCCGTCGACAAGGCCAACCAATACGCCACCCGCGACCGCAAGACCCGCAAGCGCAACTTCCGCGCCCTGTGGATTCAGCGGATCAACGCGGCCGTCCGCCTGTTCGATGCCGAGTTCACCTATTCGCGCTTCATCAATGGACTGGCGAAAGCCGGGATCGAGGTGGACCGCAAGGTTCTGGCCGATCTGGCCGTGCACGAGCCCGACGCGTTCAACGCGATAGCAGCGCAGGCGAAATCGGCGCTGGCAGCGTGACTCGCGATGCGTTCACTGCCCCACTTCGGAACACCTCTGCAGTGGGAGGGCTGCTTGGTTCTGAAGATCACGACTACTGTTGCGATATGCGCTTAGTTCAGCAGAGCTTGAGTTAATGGACGCTATGCTTCAATCGTTCCTCATTTCTCGGAATCGAGTTAATATATGGGAAAAGGTGGCGACCATGTTTCTTGGTATCCGCACTCTCCTATTGCTCCAAACTTTGGATAGTGCACATTGCGCCCAAGGGACCCGAAAGAAAGCAAGGTCATAGTGAAAAGTTTCGGGCCTAAATCCGAAGAACGTTCGTTGTGGTCGGCTGCTACAACTTCCTTAAGGCAGCGGGTTCTCGGATTCTACGAGCTCGCGTTCGTAGGTCTTGTTGCACTTTTTTTCTGCGTGGTCGTTGCAGAGAGCTACGGGCAGGACATAAACTGGGATCTTCTGAACTATCATGCATATGTAAGCTATGCCTTTTGGAATGATCGTCTTGATGCCGACGTTGCGCCAGCTCAATTGCAAACTTGGTTCAATCCGCTGGCCTCAATTCTTCAGTTCGGCGTCATTGAGACATTTTCACCAAGAATAGCTGCAGGCATTTTCGCCGCGCTTTCCTCAATCTCGATAGTCTTGATCTACGCACTTTCGGTCCTGTCTCTAGGCCACGAGCGTCGACTGAATCCTTCTGGGCGAATTATGATTGCGGCACTTGCATGTATTGGTGCTTTTTCTTCCCCTATGTTTCGTTCCGAACTGGGCACGACCTTTGCCGATGTTCTGGGCGGATCGCTTGTCCTTGCGGCGCTTGTTTGCCTTTTTGGTAATGATTTTCGGCTTCGTGGTTATGTGCTGGGCGGCCTTTTTCTTGGTGTTGCGGTCGGATTGAAACTGACTAATGCATTCTACTTCATCGGCTGGATTGCTGCACTTCTTGTCGTCGAGCAGAGGAACTCCCTAAGACCAATTTTCTTGACCAGTCTCTGTGCTTTTGCAACTTATATTCCAACTGGAGGTATGTGGGCAGTCCATATTGCTATCGAGACTGGTAATCCTCTCTTTCCCGCCTATAATCATCTTTTCCAGTCGCCGCTCTACCCACCGCTTCCGATGCTTGACCATCGGTTCAGGATAGACGGTTTCGCTGATGGCTTGCGTTATCTTTATGAGTGGCCGCTTGGAAAGCACCCAAGTGCCGAAGTCGTGTTCGTCGATATCCGCTTCACTTTGTTGATCGCATTGCTGGCAATTGTGGGTTCTGTAGGCTTGTTCGTTTGGCTTCGGAATGAAGGGAAGGATGAACCCGCACGCACGGTTACCCTCTTTGACCCAAAGTGCCAACGCTTCCTTACAATGTTTGTGGCAGTTGCCTTTGTCGTGTGGATCAAGCTTTTCGGAATTCAGCGCTATGCAGTGGGGCTCGAGCAAATAGCGCCATTGCTCATAATCATGCTGCTTTCTCGGCTCATACCCGGCAGGTGGGCGTTCGCTGTCGGTGCTACTGTGGCGGTGGCGACGATTGCCATTCTTAGTCAGCGCGCAGATTGGGGTCGTGCTACGTTCACGTCTGACTGGTTTGAGGTACGGGTTCCTTCTGCCCTCGAAGGTGGAGGTGTGCTGTTCGTGATGTTGACAGGCGCACCGATGAGCTACGTAATACCATATCTCTCAGAAACCGACCGTTTTGTTAGGATCGAAGGCAACATGCCAATCGCTCTAGAGACCGGACTTGGTGACCGGGTCGCTGACAACATAGCCGCTCACACCGGGCCAATTCGGACGCTATCTCCCGCCGACGCACCGCTAGAGGAGTCGGCGGGTAGCCTGGCAGCCTACGGGCTGATCGTAGATCTGAGTGAATGCGTGGACATCGGAACAAAGGCAGGACTTCTTCAGTCCTGCCGCCTTCGCAGGATCGGTAAATGACGAGAAACAGAAACACTTACCCCGTCACGCACAGCGGGTTCTCATCGATCGAGCTAGAATCGGCGTCGGTTCGAATCGCGGTTCTTGTCCCTTGCTTCAACGAAGAACTGACAGTGGCTCAGACAGTATGCGGGTTCCGCAGTGCGTTACCGAATGCGACCATCGTCGTGTGCGACAACAACTCGACTGACGGCACCGCATGGCACGCCCGGGAAGCGGGCGCGGAAGTGCTGACGGAAGATAGGCAAGGCAAGGGAAATGCGGTGCGACGGCTTTTTGCTGATGTCGAAGCCGATATATACCTTCTAGTCGACGGCGACGCTACCTATGACCCGGACGCAGCGCCAGCGATGATTGAGAGGATGTTTAATGCCAATCTCGACTTCCTGAACGGCGCGCGGGTCACCGAGATTGCGGCTGCATACCGACCTGGACACCGCCTCGGAAACTACGTTCTCAGCAATTTAGTCCAGACGATCTTTGGGCGTCAATTCGATGACATGTTGTCGGGCTACAAAGTCTTTTCGCGCCGCTTCGTAAAGTCGTTTCCAGCGACTTCGTCCGGATTCGAGATCGAGACAGAACTGACAGTTCACGCCTTGGAATTGCGGGTGGCTTGTACTGAAGTGCAGACCCGGTATGTCGACCGACCGAGGGGTTCCGTGAGCAAGTTGAGGACCTACCGCGATGGAGCCCGCATTCTGAGACTGATCGTAAATCTGGTTCGCCATGAGCGGCCCTTGATGTTTTTCGGTTTGGGTGGCGCGTTTCTGATGCTGATGGCCGTCCTGCTCGCGATACCGCTGATCGCGACTTATCTGGAAACGGGGGTAGTGCCTCGGCTGCCCACAGCCGTGCTCGTGGTAGGCCTTACCGTCACAGGCGTGCTCAGTCTGTTTTGCGGGATGATCCTCGACACGGTTTCCGGCACACGACGCGAAATTAAGCGGCTCGCATATCTTTCGATTCCCGCTTTAAGGGACATCAAGGCGCAGAGTGCCTCGCGAGGCGAGGCTTGAAGGCATGCTCCCCAAGCCCCGAAACAGTGTACAGCAGGAGTTCCTTCGATTTAGCTCTGTTGGCGTCCTTGGCTTTGTTGTGAACGTGGCCGCGACCTATTTTTTCAGTCGTTTCGTGAACTTGTACTTTGCAGGTGCTTGTGCCTTTCTAATCGCCGCATCTTTTACATGGTATCTTAACCGACACTGGACTTTCCTTGATCGCGCGCATGCCCCTTGGCAGCGCCAGTTCCTAAGGTTTCTTGGTGCCAATTTCGTGGGGTTCCTTGTCTATTTCGGTGTCTATTCCACTATTATCACGGTTTCCGATTATGCCACAGGGCAGCCGCACATCGCGGTGGCTTTCGGCTCTATTTCAGGTCTGATGGTGAACTTCACCCTATCAAGGTTTTTGGTGTTTCGAAACAGGCCTAGCAAGCGATGACTGGAAGTCGGTGTGCCCAATCGCGGATTGCTCGCAAGAGGTCATAATCGTGGCGTTGGGTCGACGGTGTTGGTACGCTTGCACTCAAGTCTATCGTTGGGCCGCCTGCGGTACACGAGACGACTTGCCAAGTGCACCGCTGGCAAGTAGCACGACGGGCGGTTCGAATAGGGGATAGCGCGTGAACCTGGCAGAGATCAAATCACACTACCTTTCCGCCATCGCCGACGCCGCAGACGAGGCGGCGCTGGAAGACGTGCGCGTGACCGCCCTTGGCAAGAAGGGCGAGATCAGCCTGAAGATGCGCGATCTGGGCCAGATGGAGGCCAGCCAGCGGCAGGCGGCGGGCGGTCTGCTCAACGCCCTGAAGGACGAGGTGGATGCCGCCCTGCGCGCCCGCAAGGCGGCGCTGGGCGATGCGGCGCTGAACGAGCGTCTGCGGTCGGAATGGCTGGATGTCACGCTTCCGGGGCGGCCCCGCCCAAGCGGCACGATTCACCCCGTCAGCCAGGTGATGGAAGAACTGACGGCGATCTTCGCCGACATGGGCTTTGCCGTGGCCGAGGGGCCGCAGGTGGAATCCGACTGGTACAATTTCGATGCGCTGAACATGGCCCCGGAACATCCGGCGCGGCAGGAACATGACACCTTCTTCATGGCCCGCGCCGAGGGCGACAATCGCCCGCCGCATGTGCTGCGCACCCATACCTCACCCGTGCAGATCCGCGCCATGGCCGCCCAGGGCGCGCCGATCCGCGTCATCGCTCCGGGCCGGGTCTACCGGATGGACATGGACCAGACGCATACGCCGATGTTCCACCAGGTCGAAGGCCTGGCGATTGACCGCAGCATCAGCATGGCCAATCTGAAATGGGTGCTGGAGGAATTCTGCCGCGCCTTCTTCGAGGTGCCGCTCGTGGAACTGCGCTTCCGCGCCAGCCATTTCCCCTTCACCGAACCTTCGGCAGAGGTGGATATCCGCTGTTCCTGGGAAGGCGGGCAGCTGAAGATCGGGCAGGGCGACAAGTGGATGGAGATTCTGGGGTCCGGCATGGTGCACCCCAAGGTGCTGGCAGCCGCCGGGGTGGACCCTGCGCAATGGCAGGGCTTTGCCTTTGGCATGGGGATCGACCGGCTGGCGATGCTGAAATACGGCATCCCCGACCTGCGGGCGTTCTTCGAGTCCGACCTGCGCTGGCTGCGGCATTATGGCTTTGCCGCGCTGGATATGCCTGATCTGGCGGGAGGGTTGAGCCGTTAGCAGCCCCCGCGGGTGCCAGTCACGGAACTGATACAGTCCTGAGGTTCTGTTGCGCGTTGCCACCAGCCAAAGGAGTGCACAGATGGCCGAAGATCATGCCGAAATCGTCTTCATCAACAGCGACGGCGAGGAAACCGGACGGATCGACGCGGGGACCGCGAACCTGATCCTGGGAGGTGCCGGGGCACAGGGTGACATTGCGCTGAAGGATGGCGACGGTGCCGAGACGATCCACCTAGATGGCGGCGAGGCGAACATCGTGGTGGGCGGCAATGGCGCCGAAGGCGACATCGCCCTGCTGAACACCAGCGGCGGACAGACGCTGCATCTTGACGGCGGGTCGGGCAATATCGAGATCGGCGGCAATGGTGCGCAGGGGGATCTGGTTCTGCTCAATCCGATGGGCGGTCAGACGGTTCATCTGGACGGGGGCGAGGGCAATCTGGTGATCGGCGGCAACGGCGCCGAAGGCGATATCGCGCTTCTCAACGCGGGCGGCGGGCAAACGCTGCACCTTGACGGCGGCAATGGCAACATCACGCTTGGCGGCAACGGGTCCGAGGCGGACATCGCGCTTCTGAATACGGATGGCGGTCTGACAGTTCACCTTGATGGCGGTCAGGCCAATCTGATTGTCGGCGGGTCGGGGGCAGAAGGCGATGTGGTCGTGCTGAATTCCCTTGGGGTTCAAACGGTGCATCTGGATGGCGGCGAGGCGAATATCACCGTCGGCGGCAACGGAGCACAGGGCGATTTTACACTGCTGAACACAGACGGCAGCCAGACCGTGTATCTTGATGGCGGCGAAGGCAATCTGACACTTGGCGGCAACGGTACAGGTGGCGACATCGCGCTGCTTGACGCGGCAGGGCAGCAGACGGTCTACCTTGACGGGAATGACGGGAACCTGCGCCTGGGCGGCGGCGGGCATAATGGCGATATTGGTCTGTTCTCGGATGATGCGAAACTGCGCATCCATATCGACGGTGGCGCAGCAAATCTGGTGATGGGTGGTGAAGGCGCTGCTGGCGACATTGACCTGCGCGATTCGTCGGGCAAGACGACCATTCACATCGACGCTGCCGAGGGGGTGATCCGTATCAACGGCGCGTCTGTTCCCACCGCTGACCATGTGTTCGAAACCGGATATCGCCTTGCGCCCCTGTCCGAAGTTGCGGCCCATATCGCCCGCGCGGGCCATCTGCCTGGTCTGCCCTCTGCCGCCGCGATGCAGCGCGACGGGGTCGATCTGGTGGCGCTGAACGCGCTTCTGCTTGCGCAGATTGAAGAACTGACGCTGCGGGTGATCGACCTTGACCGGCGTCTGGCCGGGGTGACCGGCTGATCCGGCCAACCGGTTCTGCCTTTACCGGGCCCGGGGTGGCAACGCCCCGGGCTTTCCCTTTCCGCCAGGTTGGGTTAAGCCGCGCAGAACCCGCCCTGTCTGGAACCTGCGATGAAATTCACCCTCTCCTGGCTGCGCGACCACCTCGAAACCGAGGCTCCGCTGGACGAAATCCTCACCGCCCTGACCGACCTTGGTCATGAGGTGGAAGGGGTGGAAAACCCCGAGGCGGCGCTGGGCGCGTTCCGCATTGTCCGCGTGATCGAAGCGGTGCCGCATCCCAATGCCGACCGGCTGCGGCTGTGCCGGGTGGAAACCTTTCCCGATGGTCCGGGTGGCCGGTCAGAAGAGGTGCAGGTAGTCTGCGGTGCCCCCAATGCGCGCACAGGCCTGATCGGGGTCTTTGCCCCGGTCGGCACGCATGTTCCCGGCACCGGGGTTGATCTGAAGCCCGGTGTGATCCGGGGGGTCGAATCCAACGGGATGCTGTGTTCCGAACGCGAGCTGATGATCTCGGAAGACCACGATGGAATCATCGATCTGCCCGCCGACGCGCCGCTGGGCGCGCGGTTCATCGATTATCGCGGGCTGAACGACCCGATGATCTTCGTCAAGATCACCGCCAACCGCCCCGATGCGCTGGGCGTGCGCGGGCTTGCCCGCGATCTGGCCGCGCGCGGCCTGGGCGTGATGAAACCGCTGAATATCCCGGCGATCCCCGGCACCTTCCCCTGCCCCATCACTGTCACCATCGATCCGGCGCTGAAGGCAAAGGGCTGCCCGCTGTTTGCCGGCCGCCTGATCCGGGGGGTGCGCAACGGCGTCTCGCCGCCCTGGATGCAGGCACGGCTCAAGGCGATTGGCCTGCGCCCCATTTCAGCGCTGGTGGATATCACCAATTACTTCACCTTTGGCCTGAACCGCCCGCTGCACGTCTTTGATGCGGCGAAGGTAAAGGGCAATCTGCACATCCATCCCGCCAAGGGGGGCGAGAGCCTGCTGGCGCTGGACGGCAAGACCTATACGATGCAGCCCGGCATGATGCTGATTTCGGATGATGAACAGCCGGAATCGCTGGCCGGGATCATGGGGGGCGAGCTGTCCGGCTGCAGCCCGGACACCACCGATGTCTTCCTTGAATCCGCCTATTGGGACCCGATCACCATCGCCGCCACGGGCCGCGCGCTGAAGATCGTGTCCGACGCCCGCTACCGGTTCGAACGCGGCGTCGACCCCGCCTTCACCCTGCCGGGGCTGGAGCTTGCGACGCAGATGATCCTTGATCTGTGCGGCGGCGCGCCGTCGGACGTTGTCCTGGATGGCGCGGTTCCGGATACGGCGCGCAGCTATCGCTTCGACCCCGCCCGCGTGGCCAGCCTTGTGGGAATGGACATTGCCGAGGCGGATCAGCGCCGCACGCTGCAGGCGCTTGGCTTTACCGTGACGGGCGATCAGGCCAGCCCGCCCAGCTGGCGGCCTGATGTGCTGGGCGAGGCGGATCTGGTGGAAGAAGTGGCGCGCATCGCCTCGCTGACCAAGCTGCAAGGCAAGCCGCTGGAACGGGCGCAGGCCGGTGTGCCGCGCCCGATCCTGACGCCCTTGCAGGTGCGCGAACGCACCGCCCGCCGCGCGCTGGCCGGGCTGGGCTACAACGAATGCGTCACCTACAGCTTCATCGACGGCAAGACCGCCGCCCTGTTCGGCGGCGGGGCCGATGCGGTGCGCATCGAAAACCCGATCTCATCTGAGATGACGCATCTGCGCCCCGATCTTTTGCCAGGCCTGCTGCAGGCGGTGGCGCGCAATCAGGCGCGCGGTTTTGGCGATCTGGCGCTGTTCGAAATCGGCCCGGTCTTCCACGGGGGCGAGCCCGAGGACCAGGGCCTGCTGGCCGCCGGAATACGGGTGGGCAATGCCGCGCCGCGCGATCCGTTCGGGTCGCGGCGGCCCGCGGACCTTTACGATGCAAAGGCCGACGCCGAGGCGGTTCTTGCGGCCCTCGGCGCCCCGGCCAAAGTGCAGATCAGCCGGACTGCCCCGGCCTGGTGGCACCCCGGACGGTCAGGCGTGATCGGCCTGGGGCCGAATGCGCTGGCCACCTTTGGCGAGGTACACCCGGCCATCCTGAAGGCGCTGGACGTCAAGGGTCCGGTCATGGCCTTTGCCCTGCGCATTGCCGCCGTGCCGCTGCCCAAGGTCAAATCGCCAACGCGCCCGGCGCTGAAACTGTCCGATCTGCAGGCGGTGGAGCGCGACTTCGCCTTTGTCGTCGACGCCAGGGTCGAAGCGCTGACGCTGGTCAATGCCGCGCTGGGTGCGGACAAGGCGTTGATCGACTCTGTCCGCGTGTTTGATCAGTTCATGGGCGACAAGGCAGAGGCGCAGATGGGGCCCGGCAAGAAATCCATCGCCGTTTCGGTGCGCCTGCAGCCGGTCGAAAAGACCCTGACCGATGCCGAAATCGAAGCCATCAGCGACAGAATCGTTGAAAAGGTGATGAAGGCCACGGGCGGCACCCTGCGGCGGTAGGGATCATTTCGGCAGAACCGCGCCAGACCGGCGCGGGTCCCTTGCTGTATCCCTACCGCCGGAACAGGCCGCCCAGCCAGGAGGTGAACCGGCCCCAGCTTGTCCGGGCATTGGCACGGGCGGCATCAGCCCGCGCATCGGCACGCACCAGCGCATCCCCCACATCTTCCAGCGCCGGGTCGATCATGCGTTCGCGGAACTGCAGCCACATGCGGCGCAGCATGAACAGCAAGAAGGCCAGCGCTGTCAGAATCGCGATGTTGACCCAGGGGAAGATTCTGACATCCGGCCCCGCAACCACCCGTACCCCGACAGCGTTCGGATAGATCGACAGCCAGGCAATCCGCCAGCCGTAATGCGTCACCGCTACCCAGACCGGCGCATCAGCGGGCGATTTCAGGTTCGTTGCCTCGGCCTGCAGGTTGGAACTGTCGTATTTGAAGTAGGGCGGCCAGACCCAGCCGGTATCCTCGTTGCGATAGACGATCACCTTGCCGTTCGGGCGCACCGCCTCGATGAAGCGGATATCGCGCGTGACGGCGGATTCGCCCGTACCGGCATCAGGCGTGGCGTAGAAGATGCTGTTCTCGCCGACCGTGGTCAGCCGGTTGTAGGTGCCGGTGATCCGCACGATGTCTTGCTTCGGCAGGGTGTAGTGCAGAAACCCGCCCGCGATCAGGACCAGGACAGTCCAGAAGCCCCATTTGAGATAGCGCCACATGGGCATACTCCTAGTTGTGGTTCACCATATAGACCGTGACTGCCACGGCAACGATGGGAATGACATAGACAAGAAGGATCAGCCAGCGGCGCAGGCCGTGCCGATAGGCCTCCATGCCCTTTTCCACATAGGCATCCCGGTCGCCCGGCACATCCCCCGCATCGAACTGCTTTTCCAGCTTTTCACGGCGCACGGACCGCGAATAGACCGATACCAACAGATAGACCACCGTCAGGATCAGGAAGCCCATGACGGCAGAGGTCAGGATTGCGATCATCGTCTGCCCTTCCGAACGGCCCCCCAGGGGCCTACCAGATCAACCAGGCTGCGCGTCGGCTGCGGGGCCGGGCGCAGGTCGGCCTGCAAGCTGTCTTCCATTCCCGGTTCCGGCCCGAACAATGCGGTGCGCGCGCCAGCCTTGTCCACCTGATACTCCCGCTCCAGGAAATCCGCCACATAGCTGCGCTTGCGGTCTGACCAGGTGGCGTAGAGGGCGTAGAACAGTTCCTTGTGGGTGATGAACAGCTGGCGCACATCCAGCGGGGCCAGTTCGGCCAGCAGCATGTTCACAAGGTCGCGGTCGGCATGCG
>Ga0114979_10000798_pt1 | contig 20929 bp, 21 predicted proteins | sample S_140625_EF_Meta_FD_87315 | JGI IMG/M metagenome (GOLD analysis project Ga0114979, IMG submission 87315) | Freshwater microbial communities from Lake Simoncouche, Canada to study carbon cycling - S_140625_EF_MetaG | ecosystem: Environmental > Aquatic > Freshwater > Lake | place: Lake...
GCTCCACCTTTTCAAAGGTGGATTTAAGAAAAGGTGATGGTTTGGCTCCACCTTTACAAAGGTGGATTACAAAGGTGGATTTCAAAGGTGATGGTTTGGCTCCACCTTTACAAAGGTGGATGGATTTAAGCAGTAGCAGTAGTCTCCTTCACAGCCTTGGCAAAGTGAGGGGACATGTACTTCTGAAGATTGAAATAAGTGAGCTCATCACCCGACTTAAGCTTCAAAAGGGCAGCAAGCTTCTTGTCAGGGTTAATCTTGCGACCATTGTCCTTATCCTGAAGCTTGTTTGCACGAATGTAGGTGTTAATATCGCGAGTGACATCAGTGCGAGCCATCTCAGATCCCTTGTCCTTTCCAAGGAAAGAAGCAAGCTCGTCAGAGATCTTGGTGGGCTTGACAAATCCAGAAGGAGCGCGGTTTCCGGCCTTGCGCTTGCGGCGGTTAGTCTGCTTCTGGGCCGACTTCACCTCACGAGACCACTTCTTCTCGAGGGCTCTGTACTCGGTCTTGAGGGCAGAAATAGCAACGCTAAGCTGCTGAAGCTTAGCCAAAAATTCGACAGACTGCTCAGCAAGAGGAGTCTCGTCTTGGAGATCCTGAACAACAGGAACAACAACCTCAACAGAGTCTCCCTTAGGAGCCTTGGTCTTCTTCTCCTTCTTCTCAACAACAGGGGCAGTAGTAGCAACGACTGATTCAGTCTCAGGCTTAGTAGATGGTTTCTTGGGCATCTTATACTATATACTAATAACTACTTTTTAAGTGATTTTAGGCTTATAATATATATTGTTACGATAATATGTAATAAAAAAATTAGGATTGCGTTTTTCTCAAATTTTTTTTAAAAATTATAAAATTAAAAGTGTTCGAAACTTTGATAAAGCCACGGCAAAGATGTAGCAGCATCTGAATTCACTAATGTTAAAGCACCCAGTATATATGTTGCTCCTAAAGCTTTACTATCTTGATTTGCACCGCTATTTACCAATTTTTCCAACACTTCCAAGATGCTTTTTTTCACATAAGAAATATTTTCTTCTGTATGCAAATATTGTATATTTACATTTCGGAAAGGATCCCCATGGGGAGGACATATATTTCTTTTCACTTCACTTGAAAGTTGCGCACGATAACTCCAAATATCTATCAATTCTCGCACAAATCTTATTAACTGATGTCTATTCAAAGAGAGAAACCAATTTGAATTTGAATAATTACCAAGTGCATCTATGCTTTGAAATAAATGTAATGCTCTAAATTCGATTGCTTTTTCAAAAGACACATTTTGACTATCATCTTCATAATTCATTTGTATTTTTATCTTGAAAATTTTATTCAACTTTATAATAGAACGAATCGCTTTGATTACACTTTCGGGGAATATTTTTCTATTGTATGGGTTGCTAATATTATTGAGATTATTCGATTTTATATACAAATTATGGAGAGAAACAATATCAAACCCATAAATAAAACCATCACTATCTTTATAGCTTAAAAACTGATAAAAATGTATTTCTTCAAGCGGCTCCATCGTAACAAAATCTGACGTATTGGTACATATTTTCCTATTCATACATGCAGGGCCATGTAATTCCTTGTATTTTTTAACAAGAAAACGGCGAAAATTCTTTTGAATTTTTATAATATAAGACGAAAAATATAAGAAAAAAAATATTCTCGAAACCAATTGTGGTTTATTACCGCTAATTTTTAATTTATATTCTTTGGCAATCATTTTTAATTGATTTAAATTATAATTGTATTGCACAATGTTTTCATAATGTTGTATAGTAGGTATAATTATATTATCGTCTTTGATTTTTATTGGTTTTAAGAATGAAGGCATAGATTTTATACTTTTTTCACAAAGCTTATCTAGATATTCTTCCATTGCATCTTTTTGTTTCGGTTTAGTTAGTAAAGGCTCCATATATATATACTATATTCTTTTCTTTTTAATCGGATTTTTTATATTATAATATATTTTTTATATAATTTTTTAAAATGCTTATCATAATTGGTGTTGTGTATGTATTGCTGACAGGTATTTATGCTCATTTTATATCTTAAAAAAAAATTGATTTAAAGATAACCCATTTATATAAAGTACATTAGAGATGGCAAGCGCAATTCTAGACGGAACCAATATTGATACCAGTGTATTTTCCTACTCAGCTCCAAAGGCCAATCCGGCTGGAGGAAAGGTAGTGAATTTGTATAATAAGAATTATAAGGAGTATCTTACTTTTAGCACACCATTAATCCTCACATGGGGTGCTCAAGAGGGCAAGGATCAGCAGGGAAATTTGACCGGAAAGTGGACCATGTCGTTGCAGTTTCCTAATTCGGAATATCCAAATGCGGATTGCGAGGCATTTTTGAGAGAAATTAAGAAGGTCGAGACCAAGATTAAGGAAGATGCTATTGTGTATTCGAAGGACTGGTTTGGCAAGGAGATCAAGAGCATGGAAGTCATGGAGGAAAAGTTCAATGTAATGCTTCGCTATCCTAAGCTAGAGAAGGGTAAGGATGCTTTAGATCTGTCGAAGCCTCCAACCCTTACTGCAAAGCTGCCATGCTGGAAGGGTGTTTGGCAACCAGAAATTTATGACGAGGAAGGTACTCCTTTGTATGTGAAGGGTAAGACGCCTGCGCATGTGACTCCGCTAGAATTCTTGAAGCCGAAGACTCATGTCATTTGTCTATTACAATGTGGCGGTTTATGGTTCGTGAATGGCAAGGTATCGATTACCTGGAATTTGAAGCAAGCGATTGTACAGAAGCCAAAGACTTCCACGATTACAGAGGGGGTTTGCTTCTTAAAGCCGAAGGCAGAAGATGTACAGCGTCTTAAGTCATTGCCACCTCCTGAAGATGATATTGATCCAGATGGCGGTGTTGTTAGCACAATTGTAGAGGATTCGGACGACGACGAAGACCGCGAACTACCGCCTCCTCCAGTACCAGTACAAGTACCAGTACCAGTACCAGTAGAAGAGGAGCCCAAGAAGAAGAAGATAGTTTCAAAGAAGAAGGTTTCAGTAGAGGAGTAGATAGGTAAAAGTAGATAGGTAAAAGTAAATAAATAATATTTTTTATTAGTATATAAATAAATAATATTATAATACTAAAAATGAATCAATTAGCTAGCGACGATTCTTTTATAAATATATATAATTTTATTTCTGACAAGGAAATCAAAATTTACGACAAGACAATGGATATGTTAGATATTATCAATGAATATTTAGAAAAGAAAAAAGGAGAGCAATCTTTTTTTTTAGTGGATTTAGGGGATATTATACGACAATACCATAGATGGAAAAAATTGTTGCCAAAAATAACGCCTTATTATGCGATAAAATGCAATCCATCTCCCATCATTATAGAACTTTTGAATAAATTAGGATGTTGCTTTGATTGTGCTAGTCAACAAGAAATTTTAAAAACTATTCATCTTGGCGTGGATCCCAAAAATATTATATTTGCAAATCCATGTAAACCAGTAGATTTTATAAAATTCTCTCGATCCAATGACGTGGATGTACTAGTGATTGATTCTTTTTATGAATTATATAAAATAAAATTATATCATCCTGAAGCCAAATTATTGGTAAGAATACAAACAGATGATTCCAAATCGAAATGCAAATTTAATTGCAAGTTCGGTGTAGAAGTAAGTGAAGTAAAAGCTATTCTTGAATTAGGAAAAGTCCTTCAATTGAATATTATTGGAGTTAGTTTTCATGTAGGAAGTGGATGTGAAGATGCATCCGTTTATAAAACTGCCATAAGTGATTGCAAAAATGTATTTCAAATTGCCAAAAATTTGGATATTCATATGAACATCATAGATATTGGTGGTGGGTTTCCAGGAACAGATGACGGAAAAGTGCAATTCGAACAAATGGCAGAAACCATAAATGCTACCATAGATGAATTGTTTAATGAATCTGAACAAGAAAAAATCAAATTTATTGCAGAACCGGGGCGATATTTTGTAGCATCTTCACATACTATTGTTTGTTCTATTATAAATAAAAAAGAAAAATTAGATCCAGAAACAGGCGAAAAATTAATAACTTATTATATTTCTGATGGTGTATACAAAAGTTTTTCCAATATTATTTTCGACTATGCTTGTCCCGAATTTATTCCCTTTAATGAAAGAAATGAAAAAACATTTCAGAGTATTTTATATGGAGAATCATGTGATAGTTTAGATATTATTTCCAAAAATTGTCAATTACCTTCTCTCGCCATTGGAGAAAGCATTGTCGTGAAAAATATGGGAGCTTATACTATTGCAAGTTCTACAGAATTCAATGGATTTACAAAAGCAGAATTGTATTATATTTTAACATAACCTCATCTCCTTTTTTATCTGTAGAGACATTATCAACAACCGAAAATGTCGATGAAGATGATCTCACCAAATAAAATATAAAATGTAATTTGTAAAAAATCTAAGTAAATTGAATATGTACAAGAATATCCGCTTTGTCGGATACATGATACATGTCTTTTTTTATTTTAGATAATCCGGCATTTTTTATTTTATAAATTTGTGTTTTCTTCATATACAATTCAGACAATGGAATTTTAAAAACTTTTTCACCTACATTTACATATAAAGATTCATTTTCTTGTATCATTGAATACAACTCTGATTGCAGTGTTAGACTATAATCTACGCAAATATTATTGTCGTCGTCGATTGTAATATGATCTGGTAATTCTGGCTCACAAAATACTATAATTTCTTTTGTTTCTTTCTCTTCTTTCCCTTCTTTCTCTCCTTTCCCTTCTTTCCCACATTCAAAATAACATTCATGATGCCATAATGGCACTAAAAAGAGTTCATTTTCTATATGTAATTTGTATACATTATTGTTCATAAGATCAGTTATACTTGGATTCAATTTATAGATCTGAACATCATCATATTTTTTCTCTACTATTTCTCTAATTTGATTCAAAAGATCTATACTCAAATGAAGTGTAGATCTGTACGTAGAGAGAAATGTATAAATATTAAGTGCAACATCCTTGTCTAATTCGTCAAAAACTTTTACCGCTTGACTCTTCCCAGCATCCAAAATATCATTCACTATTTTAGTCAAAAGTTCATTATAAGATCCAGCAAACATGGTCTTTATAAATTCTTTCAAAATGTCAACATAGAGAGAAGATTCTGTATCTGTATCTGTATCTGTATCTGTATCTGTATCTTCTATAGGTATAGAATTCAATTCTCTCTTTAAGAAATCATAGGCTTCATTTATTTTTTTAAATTTGTCATTGGATTCTATTGAATTACCATTTTTGTCTGGATGATTTTTTAAGGCCATTTTTCTATATTGTTTCTTTAAGTAGTCATCTGTTATATTCACTTCTGAAAAATCTATTTCTAATATTATAAAGGCTTCTTTATAATTCATCTTCTATGTATGTATGTATTTGACAGACTTTAAGTATTTTATATTATTGAATGTAAAATACTTCTTAACATTTACGATATTAAAATCTTGCAATATATTATAATGGCGATTCATACAAGTGCTATTACTTATTCTAGAGGTATACCAAAAGATTACCATAATTTTTACTTTGTTGCTCAAGCAAATAATACCATCATTCAACCCATGTCTCTCTATTTGAGAGGATACCAATTTTATAATAGAAACATTACAAATGCAACGAGTGGTCGTCGTGCTTTAGTGTGGAATCATTAAAACCATGTATAGATCCCGCTAAAGAAAGCAAGTAATTTTCCACGTGATAGATGGGTCTATAATTGTTGTTGTAATATTGTAAGAAACTATATGTTTTTATTAATATGCCAGACAATTGTTGTTTGTTTATTTTCTTTTCTTCAATCAAGGTAGAGAGAATGTACCAAATACATTCAGCAATGTTTAAGTTATAAATAAAAATATCATACAAAATATCTCTAAATTTTAAAAATTGCATGTCATGAATGTTTGTCAAGTTTTTTAATATTTTATTGCATATAATTTTGTGTTGCAACATTAAATCTTCGTTGTATGCATGCAAAATCTTCATATTTGTTATATTCGATGTTTTTAAATTGCTGGGCAACTTTTCACAAATACATTTTACATAAGCAGTTTTTGTAGGTCTACTTATGTTGATAATTTCACAACAATTTAATATATTGTCTGGAATAAAACTCATCTCTTCTGTTAATAAAATAAATTTTAAATCTATGATGGATGTATTGTTCTTTTGCATATAACTATAAAAGTTTTCCAATAATTCGCTATGAATGTCCTGAAAATATTTACAAACAATGATGCCAGATTTATCTACTTTAGCAGATATAATGTCTACAATTTGCTGATAAATATCATGCCAAAGGAGCTTGGAATTACAGCCTAAGAGAGACATATCAATTTCATAATGTATATCGCTAATTTTAAAAAAATATTGCTGCTTATTAAATGTCAAACTTATTTTTTTTTCGTATTTTAATTCAGTTGGGCTATATTTTTTGATAGATGTCAACATTTGCGTATATTTCCCGGTGCCACTTGGGCCATAGTAAATAATATTTTTTAAATCTTGTATATTTTTGGGGAATTTTTTGAAAACTTTTTCCAGTTTTGGATGCAAATTGCATCGATAATTTTCATTTATATATTCTTCAAAATGAGTTTCATAAAACTTCATAGTAATTATTGTTATATAATATTCTTTATTTAAACGGATGTAAAATTAGAATATAAAAGAGAATGAAAACATCCAATTAAAAGAAATCTTACTTAAAAACAAATTGAAATATATAATTAGTTACTATGAACATAGTTAAAAGAATTGATCAATATGATGAAAATAATGTGTATTTTTGCGAACCTATTAAAAACAATATTATGAATGATGGAAGTTTTATAAGATTGTTATATTCAGCGGATAAATTTACATTGAATGGCATTTATTTATTTATTTCTTTTTCTGATATTACATGTGAAAAATATTATTTAAAATACAGATGTTCTTTCAATGTTTCAAATCATAAAGAAATGATTGATCATTTAAAAATCATCGAAGAAGACATCTTAAAAAAATGTGATATTAAAGAAAAAATGCCTCAATATAAAATATATGAGCAATTAAAGAATGGCAATATTAAAATATTTTCCGATATTGGTAACAAAAATCAGGCATCTTTTATTTTGAAAATATCTGGCATTTGGGAAACACAAATAAATTATGGACTCACCTATAAATTTATAAAAATAAATTCATAATTATTTTACAAAAATATAACAATGTCAATAAGGCTGGGAAAAAACAAAACCAGTATACTATTATATTTATAATTATTCTCTCTGAATGTATTTTATCATGTTCTATTTCTAGAGACAATGGAAGATTCTTTTTATTATTATAAAATATTAAAACAACATAATCTCGTATATAATGATTAAATGTATTTTCATATTCAACTTCAAAATATTTAAAAATTTTTTTATATTCTCTCGTTGTTCTTACATAATCTCCGTTTTCACAAATTTCTGTAATTAAATAAGTTGCCATATTGGTATCTCTTTTTGGTTCACGAATAATAATTTGACCATCTTTTTTTAATATTCTTTGCAATTCTGGTAATATATTTTTAATAACCGAATCACTTATATGATGCAAACAATCATTAAACAATATATATTGAAATGTATTGTCATTAAATGGTAAAAACGTTTGATTTGGCATTATGTGCAAAAAATTCTTTGTAGGATATATTTTTTTTGCTTGTATAATTCGCGTTTCATCAATATCAATTCCTACATATCCCTTATCAAAAAAATCACTTATAATGCCAGGTCCGCAGCCAAAATCTAATACAATTGCATTTTTATCTACAATATTGTTCATATTGTTGTAAAATAAATTCAGTTCAACATCTTTGCAAAATAAATAATAAAAATATCCTATATTTATGTAGTTATTATAAGCTTCATTACATAAAACACGATTGATAAAAATCAAAATCAATATAGATAAATAAAATACTAAAGAGAAGTAAATAAAAAACATTATTCTATTTAATAATGTTTTATATAATGTTTTTAAAATGATTTTATTATATTTTTAAAATAGGCACTTCAAATCCATCCGTTGTAAAGTATTTCAATATAACTCTGGTAATATTTGTGGAAATGCCAGATAATACAGCCATTAATAAAAGCGCACCAGATGTAATTTTTTGCACGCCATTTTTATCAAAGTTTGCATCAGACACTGCAGAATAAATGGTAAACAATTGAATGATTAATAAATAAATAGTAACGTTATTAAATGCATTGTATCCGCTAGAAACACGCCCTTCTTTTATAATTTCATAATATTTCATACTAAAATACATTAAAGAACCTGCAACTGACATCATTATTGCAAATGGTAATATATTTATGATAATATTTGACATAGAATCGGTATTTTTTGTCATTATATTGTTTAAAATAATTATCAAAATTAACATAATTGATAATATAAAAAACCCATATCCTACTTGAAAACTAGAGAGAGATGTGACTCCTGTAGTTCCCATTCCTAGCATAAATGCGATTCCAGATGTAATTATGGTTCCTTTATAAAATGCAGCATATAATTCTTTTGGCATTGAATATATATTATATATATATTTATAAAAATATATTCATCTATTTGCTGATTTTTTGAGTTCATCAATTTCTTGTTGCATTTTATTTATTTTTAATACTAATAAAGGAACCATTTCCATATAATTCAATGTTTTGATTCCGGATGGATTTTCTTTTACTAATTGAGGATATATTTGCTCCACTTCTTGTGCTATAAATCCATAATGTTTTTCAGATGCATCTTGAGTCTTGTAATTAAATGTTTTGGGTTCTAAATTTTCAAAATTGGCTATGTCTGTTTCTGACATGGCAACTATATTGTCTTTTATTTTTTTATCAGATGGAACTATAAATGCATTTGCGTAAACATTGCCGTTTACATATAAATTGTTATTTATATAGACTGGCACATTACTATTTGCAGGAGTTTGCACTTGTGTACCACTAGATAAAGTTTGGGTATCAGAAATTAATTTTTTATATACCCAAGTTGCTTGACTAGGTGAACCTGGCAAAAATTGTTTTATATTTTGATGAGTATCTGGAGATTTAGCACCATAATTTGCAATTCCATCGGTAGCCATTATATATATAGTATTATGTTTTTATATCAAAAACAAAACAAAAACAAAAACAAAACAAAAACAAAACAAAAACAAAAACAAAACAAATAAAACAAAAACAAATATATAAAAAATAATATATAGAAAAAATTCTTAATATATATTATGTCAGAATATCCAATGCCTCCAATGTCTAAAGTATTTAATACAAATACATCTCATCCATTAATTCAAAATTCTCAAGAATATATTTATTATAGCAAATATGTATCTATACATTCAGAAGATAGAAACATAATAAAATTTCCCAGTTCTTCTGAATTTGAAATTGAAATGCCTGAAGATTTATTAAATGTAATGGCATTAAGACTTGTCAACTGGTCATTCCCATCAAATTACAATACTTTTTCCGTTGAAAATGAAAATGTAGCTATGACTTTTCAAATCAATAATCCATATAATCCAAATATAAATGGTGTCAGTGATTTACTTGCACAAAAAACTTTCGAATTTTTGTTTTTAAATCAAGCAAACAATTTTGCTTTTGTCATTGAGCAAGGTTTTTATAATCCACAGCAAATGGTTATTGAATTAACAAATAAATTCAACAATGCTGTATCCCTTGAATTACTCATTTATTTACAGCAACAAGCAAATAATCCTGCATTAACACCTGCACAACAAGCAGAATATACACAAGCCATTGCATTGTTAAATGCTGCAGGAGGTTATAATAATTTTATCATTGTGTATAACAACGTTAGTCAAAAAATCTGGTTTGGTAATGTGTGTGATGGATTTATATTAACAAATGAAACTCAAATACTAAAACAAACTTCAGTAAACAATTTTATTTGTCAAACTAGGCAACACAACCCAGATTTCAGTGATTGGGGATTACCAGGAAATCTCGGGTTATCAAGATGTAATACACCTTCAGTAAATCAAGTGAGTGCAGCCACTTTTCCAGAACTAGCTTTCTATAATGGATCTATTGTCCCTAGATTTTATTATGGTGATGTAAATCCGGGTGACAATGGGTATTGGTTGGTGCCAAATCCAAATTTACCAAATTCGGTTGTAAATTGGGTAGAAGCAAATTATAAAATAAATCTCATGGGTCCAGCATACATGTATATGGAAATAGAAGGACAAAATTGCATTAATGAAACACAACCTTATAATATTAGTAATTTTACTATTAAAACCAATTCTACAAACGGAATTTGCAATTCAGCCTTTGCAAAAATACCCGTTCCTACGACTCCAATTTCGCAATGGTTTGATCGAGATTCCTTGGCATATAAATTTTATTATCCACCAGCAGAGAGAATGCGAAGATTATATATCAAATTGAGATATCATAATGGGCAACCCGTTAATTTTGGCATTTTTAATTATTCTTTTACTATCGAATTTACATTGCAAATGCCTCAAGTATTACGAACGAGCAATAGCCAAATTTATGCACCACCCACCATCAGATAAATGTTTTTATTCCAAATCATATTTTTCGTCCAACCACGACTTTAAAATATTCATATTGCATTTTTTATAGTCTTCACCTGTTTCTTTGATGAACGATTTTATTTCGTAAAAAGTTGGTTTTTTCATACGTGGTGTCTTGTAAAACAAATAATCGCCATTGGGGCCTTTTCGAATAGAGAGATGTTTATTTATTTCTCTAATAAGAGGACTTCCTTCTTGCAAAAATGGTTGTACTTCTTCAAAAGTAATATTTTCCATGGGACGATTTCCCAATGATTTTAAATTCTTGGTATTTTGACCCCATGTTATGTACAATCCAAATTTACCCTTCTTTAATATCACGTCATGACCTTCATATTGACCTAGTATATAGCTGCTTTTTGTTGCTTCCTTTTTTGTATCTATAATGTCTTCTACTTTTCCAGAAATGTCTGCGTCTTTCTTTACTGGTTTAAAAGTGATTTTTTCTTTACCATCTTCCACAATTTCTGTGCATTTTACTACTGGACCATATTTCCCTACCATATATGTATGCTGATCATCTATTTTTATTTCCATTTTTGCTTGTGGTCCCATTATTTCTATCAGCTGGTCTATTTCTTGATTACATGATTTGCATAATTCATGCCATACATAAGATCCTTTTGCAATTTTATCCAACATATCTTCCATTTGGCTCGTATAATTGTAGTCAAACAATTTGTCAAAATTTTTCTCTAGAAATTCCATGACTATGACCCCTAATGGTTGGATCACTAGTTTCCCCTTTTCATTGCCAAATTCTTTTTTTGCAACAACTTCATAGACATTACCATTTTCCAATTCATAATTTGTGCATACAATTTCCTTGCCTTTGATGTCTTCCTTTTTAACATAACCACGTTCTTGTATCTTGTCCACTAAAGAAGAAAACGTCGACGGACGACCAATGCCTTTTTCCTCCAATAGTTGAACTAGTCGAGCTTCTGTATAATGCATCTTTCCCCCCTTTATGGTCACCTTAGAAACCATCTTTTTATAAGGGATGACACCATCTTGTTTGACATTTTGCAAATAAGCGTAGGTCGCATTTGTAGGTTGTATTTCATCTGCATGCTTCTTCGAAACAATTTTCCAGCCTGGGAAATCCACTTGCTCGCTCTTATATATAAACTTGGCATTGTCAAATGCCGAAATAGACGATGTTATTTGGTAAAAAGATGCATCCGACATACAGCTTTCCAACGTGTTTTCCCAAATCAGTTTATACATTCTTTTCTCTTTGGAATCCACATTGGTAGGCAACTCGCGATGCAAAATATTTGTAGGACGGATCGCTTCATGAGCATCTTGCGTTACCATTTTTTTGTCTGTTTGCTGGGATTTGTTACCATCGTTTGTCGCATTTGTGGTCTCAAAAATCGCGCCAATATATTTCTCTCCATTAGCGTAATTGGTCATAATATATTGCGACGCTTGCGACAAAAACTCGCCACTATAGGTCTTCGAATCGGTACGCATATAGGTAATATATCCGGCTTCATAAAGCTTCTGACAAAGGGTCATGGTCTCTTTAGGACTATAATGCAATTCATTGGACGCCACTTGTTGGATTCGCGATGTTGTAAATGGCTCTGGTGGTGCTTTGAAAATCTTTTTGGGTTCCGAACATGTATATATATGCTGAAAACTGGATGACCCATGTAAGAAATCCGTCATGGCATCTTCTGACTCATATTCCTTTGATAAATCAAATGGCAAATTTAAATTGGTAAAATAACCTGTTGTATTATAGACCTTTTTTTCCTTGGCTTCCCGGATCTCTTGATCATTGTCATAAATCAGTCGCAGGGCTGGCGTCTGACATCGGCCGGCACTTAGCGCATTGTCTTTGCTGGGATTCGCAATACACTTCCATAAAACGGGCGTTACTTTGAAACCCACTAGTAGATCCAGAATTTGACGCGCTTGTTGAGCATGTACCATGTCCATATCTATTGTGGTTGGCTTCTTGATCGCTTCTTGTATTGCTTTCTCTGTGATTTCATTGAAGACAATGCGTTTTGTCGTCAGAGGTAAATTGAATAATTCAATAATTGCGTACCCAATTCCCTCACCTTCTCGGTCTGAATCGCTTGCAAGTATCACTTCGTCAGCCTTTTTAATCTCCTTTCTTATTAATTCTATTTGTTTTTTCTTTAATGAATTGTCAGAAATCGTATAAGTTGGAGTAAAATTATTTTCTATATCTACATTTTTGAGAGAAGGCAAATCACGCAAATGGCCAAAAGATGCAATACATTTATATCCAGGACCTAAATACTCTTCTATTTTTTTGCATTTTGCAGGCGACTCTACAATGACAAGGGATGTTGTTGTTGTAGCATATTTTTTTGGCATATCAGTATATACAATTATATATACAAATACATTTATGTTATTTATACTATAAATTTATCTATAAATTTATCTATAAATTTATGTATGGTAGAAAAAGAGAAAACAAAAGCTACTTAAAGATTATACATGATGCATATTATTATGAGACCAACTATCATCAGATATTCTGGACAAGATATTTTTAAACATTTGATAAAACCATCTTGTATACAATGTAAATTTTGTAATCCAATAATACCAGAAAAAAAACCTAGTAAAGAACAAATGTTTCAATCTACTTGTAAGAAATTCCTAGTGAGTCCTAACAATTATCAAAATTCGGTACTAGGAGATTTCGATTTTAGAGAGAAAAATCCATATGCACTTATGGCACGTTTAGATATTACCATGTGCGGGTTACATGGCAAATATTTTACAAAGAAATAATTTATTTTTTCATATTCTTAAATTGTTTCCAAGATATATTGTTTTCCGCGTGTTTAGGTTCATTACTCTTTTCTTCCTCTAGTAAATCCAACTTTTCCGCTTTTTTTAAAGCACTATCCACATATAATTCTTTCAACAATGTGCCTACTAAAAAGGACCCTTCATGTTGATCCAAAATGCCATCTTCGATTTTCTTCAATACATCTAAAAACTTGTTTAGGATACCAATGTCAATCTCATCCTTCTTCACCTTGTTAAAAATATCCGTATAATACGTGTATAAGAAACCACATTCGTTGATACATTCTTCAGAAATCTTTGCATCATTTCCTCTATATTTTGCCTTAATTAAAATCATGTTATTCACTTCATTACGTAGCACTTGACTATGCTTTAAATTGCGTATTAATTCGGTTTGATCTTCCACGTTGTTCGCTTTAATCATGTTTGCCAATTGGAGCCGCTGTTTGTCATCCATTTTATTATACTAGATATTCCATTTTTTATTTTTAAACCCAAAATATATTATATAAATATATAGTAAATATGGGAGTACAAGTTCAAGTTCCTGTTTTTAAAACTTCTGTAGAAGGGGATCCTAATAAATTTGCTATGGATAAAATGAATGCGCAGAATGCCCATCAAAATCGGGCAAATCATGCATTAGCTAAAGGTGGATCTAGAAAAAGAACTATAAAAAGATCTAGAAAAAGATCTAAAAAAAGATCTAAATATGGATCTAGAAAAAGACGAAGAATGTTGAAAGGTGGTAAAGGTGTTGAAATAGCCCCTGTACCAACCAGAGGTTTGCCTGCAAATACGCAACAACAAAATGCGGGTACTATGACAACACTTTTACAACAAAATGCAAATAGCGTGTATGATAAAAACGCTTTTTGAAAATAAAGGAAAACGTTTATAAATATAAAAAAACGAATAATTTTATATTTATAATATAAGTGATGCCAACAGGAAAAAATTGGTTTAATTTTGTTTATATAAATGTAGCATTTTTAATGTATATTTTAGGAGTTTTTTATTATTCTAAGGTGGAAGAGATCAAGAAGAATTGGCCAATGTATCGTTGTAATCCTGTTTATATGCCTTTAGCAGACAATGTAAACGAAAATTTCACATATTGTATTCAAAATATGCAAGCAAATTATTTGCAATTTTTATTAGAACCTCTCACTTTTATTACTGGTGCACTTGGCGGAATGATTGGCGGTCTAGTAGGACAAGTGGAAGCAGTACGTGCTATGTTTGCAAAACTCAGAACATTCATACCCAATATTTTTACAAATCTGTTTGGTTCTTTTTCTGTACTCACTGTAGAGTTTGAAAAAATAAATGTCAGTATAAGAGACATAATAGGAAAAACTATGGCAGTAGTTGTCAGTGTTATGTATATTTTAGATGGAAGTGTTAAAACCATGACCTCCGGCTATCGATTTGTTTCAGGCATCGGTAAATGTTTTCACCCAAATACTCGATTAGAATTACAAAATGGCACTATTAAAGAAATGAAAGATATCCATTTAGGAGATATATTGAAAGACGGATCCAAAGTGATATCTACCATGCAAATTGATAATACAATAGATAAAATACCATTTTATGTTATTAAAAATGGAAAAGAAAATATTTATGTCACTGGTTCACATTATGTATACGATTCCAGTTTGTCAAAATTCATTCCAGTTGAAAATTATTCAAAAGCAGAAATTAGTAATGTTACCAGTGAATGGTTCACTTGTTTAATTACTGACAAACATCACATTCCTATAGGCAATGAAATTTTTTGGGATTGGGAAGATTATGTTTTTCGAAAGACCATTTAGATGCTTTTTATATTTGTAAAGTTCAAAAAGTTTATTTTTTTACATGTATATTTATATGGATAGCAATCCTGGATTAAAAAAATTAGTAGAAATGTATAATAAATTAGGATATTTTGATAAATATGGAGGATCGCTTATCATATTGATATTTGTAACTATTATTATTTTTATCGCAATTTCTTATTGCATTACAAAAAGTAACGCGCAAGTTATTATCGAAGATTGGCAAAATCAAAGATGTAAACTTGCCATTATACCATATGCTGGATACATTACACATCCAGAAGGCACTACTGCATTTGAATATACACAAGAAAATTTTAACTATTGTACGCAACAAATATTAGCTAGTATTACATCACCCGCATTAGAACCTTTTACATTTATTATTGAAATATTTAACCTTTTAGTGAAAGCATTGAATGAATCTATGCAAGCGGTTCGAGGTGTTTTTGCTAGGATTAGGGACCTTGTAACAGGTGTCGTAAGAAACATTGTAAACAGGTTACTGAATATTATGATACCCATACAGCAAATCATTTTAGGTACAAGGGACATTATGCATAAAACACAAGGTGTGATGGCTACTATTTTATTTGCTGTACTAGGAGCTTATATAACCTTAAAATCTTTATTAGGAGCTGTAGCACAATTTATTGCAAATGTATTGATTGCGTTGGCGATTCTTATTTTTATACTTATATTGGCTTCCAAATTTATACCTGCTTTTGCGATGTATGCAAATATTATGAAGTTTACATTTATATTAATATCTATACCATTTGCACTTATGTTGACAATGATGGGTGAAATTTTTCATATTTATGCGTATAGTATACCAAAACTAAAATGTTTCGATAAATCTACTCTTATTCAAATGAATGATGGCTCCTCTCAGCCTATTTCTGAAATAAAAATTGGAGACATATTGGCCAATAATAATGAAGTTACTGGAGTTATCAAGGTAGAAACAAAGGGATCTACTATGTATTATGTAGATGGAATCCTTGTATCAGATACTCATATTGTGAATTATCATGGTAAATGGATTCCTGTTTCGAAACATCCAGATTCATTCAAATGTGTGGATTATAATGAACCCTTTTTGTATTGTTTAAATACATCCAATAAAACCATTTCCATCAACAATTACTTATTTACAGATTGGGATGAAATATATGAAAAAAATATGGAAAAAATTATGAAGAAAAATGGTTATATCGAATTAAAACAAGTGCATGAAATTCATAGAGAACTTGATGGCGGTTTTGTAGGTTCTACACTTATTCCTTTGCATAATGGTGAAAGTAAATGTATTCAAAATATTGCAATAGGTGATAAGTTGCTTGGTGGCGAAGAAGTATACGGAATTGTAAAAATAAATGGGGCGAATTTGAGTCATCAATATAAATTTATTTTAGGAAAAGATTTTGTAGTAGAAGGAGGACCAAATTTAGTTCTAAGTAATAGTAATTGGAATAGCACTCTTGGATTTAGTAACAAAGTAGAAATAGAGAAAAAACATAATGTTTTGTGGCATTTATTAACAGATAAAAAAACATTTACTATCGGTAAACATGTATTTTACGATTATAATGCGGCCATTGACTTATTTTTAGAAAAAAACGATGAAAAATTATTATCTATGAAATATGTATAATATGAGTGTAAATGTCTTTGGATATAAAATGAGCATTATATCTTTGTTATTTTTTGCCATTGTCATAATTTTGATTAGTCATACTTATTCCGGATGCTGTAATAATCCTTATGCATTGATTGAAGGGTATGAAGGAGGAGCATCCGAAGAACACAAAGATAAAAAGGATGTCAAGCATAAAAAAGGTACAAAGGACAAAAAAGGCGCCAAAGACAAGGAGCCAAAAAGTAACAAGGAAGGATTTACTGGTGCCAATACAAATTATGGACAATCCTCTATGTATGATATTGGATTAGATGTGCCAGTCAATACTTCTAATTGGAGTCAGCCTAACATGGTTGTGAGACCTGGACAACCTTTAGATCCAGCAGTGCAAAAGTTTTTAAGTAGACCACATCAACCACTACCTCTTCCTTCTGGTGAAATGGATATGTTTTTTAATACACCTTTTTCACCGGAATGCTGTCCAAATACATATTCTAATTCTTCAGGTTGTGCTTGTATGACAGGCGATCAATATAATTATTTAATTACTAGAGGTGGTAACAATGTACCTTATTCTGAGTATTAAACAAACTAGATACTATATTATAAAATATTTATTATATAATATATATATATATATATGCCGATTACAATAAGAAAAAAAGATAAAAATAAACAAGGCACACGCAAAATGAGCATACATTGTCCGATTGGATTAAAACCTTTTGAAGAGCATTTTAGCAAAAATAAAACTAAAATGAAAAGAAAGAAAGAATTTGTAAAACAATTATTGAGTAAATTTGCACCTCATAGCATCAAACCAGAAAACAATTTTTACGATTATATTAATTATCAATGGCTAAAAAATGTGGACGTAGAACAACAACAAAAATATATTGTTCAAGTGGACAATTTTCGTTTGACGCAAGATAAAGTATATACACAATTAGATGATATTGTAGTAGAATACATTAAGACACATCATGATAAATTAGCAAAAAATTTGAAAAATTATCGAAGATCAGTAATTGAAATGAATCCAAAGTCTTATTCTAGAAAGTTAGCAGTACAATGTATTTCAACCATTGATTCTTTTTTTGAACAAGGGAACCCATGGAAGCTTCTTGCCTATTTTAATAGCGATGAAATGTTGTGTAGTTCATGTCCTTTTGTATGGTCACTAAATCCAGATGAAAAAGATACTAAAAATTATAGATGCTATGTAACGCCACATACTTTTGAATTAGTAGATTTAAGTGTATATTATGATGATGGAACAGATGTTGCTTATAAGAAAAAATATAGAGCAGAATATAGAAAATATATAAAAAATGTATTCAATATTTTATTAGGTAAAAATGATTATGATCCACAAGACATTTTTGATGTCGAAGTAGAGCTATTTAATTCGTTTGTATGTGATGACATTAAAGTAAAGGATGAAGATTGTACATATTATAAAATAACTGCTACAGAAGCCAAAGCCAAATATGATTTTGATTGGGTAACTTTTTCAAAAGAGCTCGGATTTAAAACTCCCCCTGCTTTTTTTATTACATCGAACTTGAGCTATTTAAAATGTGTATCCAAAATATTTTTGTCAAACTGGAATACACCAAAATGGAAAACGTATTGGCTTTTTATTTTATTGAAAAGAATAGTCAGAATCACTCATGACTGGGAAAATATTATTTTCAAATTCAAAGGAGATTTTGAACGCGGTCAAGAGGAAATCAACAAAAGCGATTCTGTTAGTGCTGCTCTCTACATGTCTGTTCCATTCAATACATTTTTAACCAACAAATATGTTGCAACATATGAAAACAATCAAGCACTACAATATGTGAAAATATTGTGCGACGATTTAAAAATCGTATTTAAACGCATATTAGAACGCAATACATGGTTGCAACCTTCCACTAAAAGATATGCTTTGAAAAAATTAAATCATTTTCAATTTGTTTATGGAAAGCCAGAGGGTTTACGTGCAGATCCGGATTTAAATTATGGCCCATTGTTATATGACAACATGCAAAAAATAAATGCATGGCGACATAAACGTTTTATAGAGTTGGAAGGAAAACCTACAATTGATATTCCTATGATGGATTGGAATCAATATCCAGTAAAAATGGCTGGTACACAAGCATACATCGTAAATGCCTCTTATACTCCAGCGAAAAATTCGATTTATATAAATTTAGGGTATATACAAAAACCATTTGTGGATTTGGACGAGAGAGGAATTGAATACAATTTGGCGCATATTGGAAATACTATTGCGCATGAATTATCGCATGGTTTCGATGATACTGGTAGCAAATATGGTTACGATGGTAATTTATATGATTGGTGGACTCCTGCTGATAAAAAAAAATACAAGGAAATACAAAAAGATGTTATTCAACAATATGAAGAATTTGCAGCTCGCGATAAAATAAAATATGATGCAGCTATTGGTATTGGAGAGAGTCTTGCCGATATTTCTGCATTGGCCATTTGTGATGAATATTTGAAAGATTTCCAGGAAAAAAATGAAGATTTAACACCTATTCGATCTTTATCTTATGAAGCTTTTTACACTTATTTTGCTTTCCAACAAAGGCAAAAAGTTGGTAAAAAAGCTTTGATTGCACAATTGAAGACCAACCCTCATCCATTGGATAAATATAGATGTAACGTACCTTTAACGCGCTCGATTATTTTCAGAGCATTGTATGACGTTAAAAAGAGTAATGGTATGTGGTGGCACAATACTAATACAATTTGGTAATCCACTTTTCTAAAAATGTAGAATGCTAAATTATAATCTATTGCTTATAAGTTTTGAATTTTATCTATCAGAACTTCTTTGGCAACTTTTTTAATGATTTTTTCTTCTTTTTCAAAATCATTATCTCCTTTTCCTCCCATTGCTTCTATAACAATTTTGTTGAATTGATCCGACACTTTCGATGTAATTTTCTTCCATTCTGGATGTACTTCTTGAAACTTGGATATCAACTTTATGTTTTTATTGGCCACCTTTTTTATCATTTTATGCATCTTTGATTTTTGGTCATCTTCCTTTTCCCAAATGTCTTGGTCTTTTATGTACATGGTTTCCCGTTTCTTATCCGTACAATGAACAGGTCTTTGTGTTACGTCCAATGCATTCAGATTCTTTACAATGATATTAGAAATACCTTCGACAAAACCAACTTCACCAACATTTTCCAAGTCACTCAGTTGTAATTGGAGAGAATCTATAAAGGTTGTCATATTCATGGCATCTTTACATGTTTCGTTTAAAAAGAATTGCAAATTGAAGGACTTGTTGTTGGAATTGTTGGTAATAATATTGTTACTATTTTGAACAGAACCATTTTTTAATGCTTCCAATATTATGTTTTTAAATTCTGAATTCTCCTTCATTAAGTATTCCACTAAATCATTATTTTTAGAATCAACATCTTGTATTTTATTGCATTTTTTTTTGTGATTGAATAAGCTTTGTCTGTGTTTATATTTTTTGCCGCAACAACATGTGAAATATGGTAAGGAACTTTCGGAACCAAAAACGTCAGTATTTGTCAGTATTTTGTCAGTATTTTGGTGCTTTGATGTCAAAATATGTCGGTTATATTGACTCATTCTATACGTTAAATAGTCACATTTTTTACATTCAAAAAATTTGGAACTTTCGGAACCAAAAATGTCAGTCATTTGTCAGTATATTATACTGACACAAAAAGTTCCTAAACCCTTTTCGGGAAAATAATTTTAAAAATTATGCTCACACTTTTAAAATTATTTTTTCGGGTCTGAGACCATAAAATTAAAATATGGTCACACAGGTCCCACTTTTGGCAAGACTTTTTCGGATTTTCGATTTTTGGACATTTTTTTTGTCCATTTTTGAAAATCCCAAAATACTTTGCTCAAAAAATATTGAAAAAACGTGAAAAATATAATAAA
>Ga0114979_10000802_pt1 | contig 20902 bp, 19 predicted proteins | sample S_140625_EF_Meta_FD_87315 | JGI IMG/M metagenome (GOLD analysis project Ga0114979, IMG submission 87315) | Freshwater microbial communities from Lake Simoncouche, Canada to study carbon cycling - S_140625_EF_MetaG | ecosystem: Environmental > Aquatic > Freshwater > Lake | place: Lake...
CCGAGCTTGTTGACGTAAGCGGCGGCCGTCTCCGCGGTTCCGCCGGTGGCCGCCGACGGCGCATTCATGACGAAGTACAGGTGTTGGTTGAGGATCGACGCGGTGATCAACGCCATGATCGCGACGAACGATTCGGTCAGCATTCCGCCGTAGCCGATCAGCCGCATCTGGCTTTCCTTCTCCAGCAGCTTCGGCGTGGTGCCCGAGGCGATCAGCGAGTGGAAGCCCGACAGCGCGCCGCAGGCGATGGTGATGAACAGGAATGGGAACAGCGAGCCCGCGAACACCGGACCGGCACCGGATTTGGCGAACTGGGAGATCGCCGGGGCATCCATGACCGGGCGGGCCAGCAGTATCCCGACGGCCAGCAGTGCGATGGTGCCGACCTTCATGAACGTCGACAGGTAGTCGCGCGGGGCCAGCAGCAGCCACACCGGCAGCACAGACGCCGCTAGGCCGTAGATGATCAGGCACCACGACAGGGTGACCTTGGACAGCGTGAACCACTCTGTGCCCCAGTCGGTCTGGGCGATCCAGCCGCCTGCCACCACGGCCAGCAATAGCAGCACCACCCCGATCAGCGATACCTCCGAAACTCGGCCCGGCCGCAGGTAGCGCAGGTACACGCCCATGAAGAGGGCGATCGGGATCGTCATCGCGATGGAGAACACGCCCCAGGGACTCTCGGCGAGCGCGTTGACCACCACCAGGCCCAGCACCGCCAGCAGGATGACCATGATCACCAGCACCCCGACGATCGCCGCGGTTCCGCCCACCGTGCCGAGTTCGTCGCGCGCCATCTGACCCAGCGAGCGCCCCCGCCGGCGGGTTGAAATCGCGAGCACCAGATAGTCCTGCACACAACCGGCCAGCACCGCGCCGAGGATGATCCAGATGGTGCCGGGCAGGTAGCCCATCTGGGTGGCCAGCACGGGGCCCACCAATGGTCCGGCCCCGGCGATCGCAGCGAAGTGGTGGCCGAACAGCACCCGCCGGTCGGTGGGCATGTAGTCGGTGGCGTTCTCGTAGATCTCCGCGGGTGTCGCGTGGTCATCGCGCGGACGCACGATCTTCATCTCGATCAGCCGCGCATAGAAGCGGAACCCGATGACGTAGGTGCAGATCGCCGCAACCACGAACCACACCGCGTTGACGGTCTCGCCGCGCAGGAACGCGATGACGGCCCACGCCAGCGCTCCGAGCACAGCGACAGCGCCGAAGACAAGCTTGTGCCGGGTGGTTATCGGTGAGCGGTCGATGATCGCGACCGGCGGCAGATTCCTATCGGTGCGGACGAAGGTGACGTCGCCGCGAGTCTCCTCGATGAAGTCCGGTGGTGCGGCGGGCGGCGATCCCACGGTTGTCTCCTCTGCTGGGCTCGGCGGTGATCATTCGACGGGGTTGCTTATCGCGTCTTCCGGCGGCACGATCAGCCGGCCGCGAATCGTCCGGTGACCGGCGGCAGGTCCTTCAGTGTCACGATGCCCGGCTTGGCGGCTACCACGGCGGGCACCGCGTTGGTCACCGGTAGTGCGGTGTAGATCATGCCGAGGCCCATGAAGCCGTCTTCGGTCCAGTCTCTCGGCGGAAGGCAATGCAGCACGGTGCGCATGTTCGGCACCCCGAACACCTGAATGACGTGACCGTGCTCCAGGGGCTTCGGCGGCACCACATGGTTGCCCATGATCCAGTTGAATCCGACGCTGACGACGTTACGGTCGCCCACCCAGCCGCGGTGGTAGCCCATCACGCCGGCCACGGTGCCCTCGGGGATCGTCATGAACCCCAGATCGGTGTCGCCGGTGGCCGCGGTGAATGTCACATCGAAGGACATCCGGTCGAGTTCGGCGCCGATCGCATCGGCCATCATCGCCGCCGACTCGGCGAAGACAGCGCTCTCTTCAGCGACGCTCTCGGCCAGACCCGGGGTTTCGGGATCGCAGGAGAACCCCATGGCGGTCTGGGTGCCGGCTGACTCGTAGGTCGAGCAGTCCACGGATTCGGTGATGCGGATCTCGTCGACCCGCTCGCAGGACCCGGAGAGCACCATCGCGACCATATTGGTCATACCGGGGTGCGCTCCATTGCCGAAGATGGTGGAATGGCCTCGTGCACACGCGTTTCGGACTCGCATGAGGTCGGCTTCGCTCTGCTTGCCGCCGGTGATCCAGGCGGCCGACGTGCACACGTTGACACCCGATTCCAGCAGCCGTTCGAGTTCGTCGATACTGGGCCACAGCGGGTTGTAGCAGCACGCGTCGGGCTCGGTCGCCAGTAGCGCGTCGATGTCGTTGGTCGCCGTGACCCCGGTCGGCTTTCCCGGTCCCAGCGGCCAGCCGGCCAACTCGGCGGCGTCCATCCCGACCTTGTCGGCACCATGCGCGTACACACCCACCAGTTCCATATCGGAGCGGCCGATGATCGCGTGCAGCGATCGGCGCCCGATATTGCCGGTGGTCCACTGGATCACCCGAAGCGGCCGGTCCGTCGTTGCGGTCATATGCGTTCTCCTGTGTCGGTTCGGTCGTGTGCAGTATGGACACGCGCGGGGTGCACAGTCCGGGATTCGTCCACAGCTGGGCGACGGTACGGTCCCGGCCGACGGTCCCGCGTCGGTTCCCGACTCTACGGTCGCCGCATGCGCACTGAGCAGCCACTGGCCATCCTGCATCGGCGCCTCGGAGCCCGGCCCGAGGCGGCCGCCCTCCGTGGCCCAGACGGCGACGGCCCAGACGGTGATGGCCCAGACGATGACGAGAGCGGCGACGGCAGTGCTGACGAACTCGGAGTGCCGGTCCCGAGTTGGGTTCCCGACGGTCGGTCACCGCGAGGGCAGGCCTGGCTCTCGGCGATCCGGGCCGACCCCGGCCGCTCCGGCGGTATCGCACTGGGCGTCATCGGCGCGCTGGCAGTGCTGATCACCGTGTTCACCCTGGTTCGCGATCGCCCGGCGCCGGTGGCCTCAGCCAAGCTGCCCCCGGTGGAGATGGTGTCCACCGCCGCCCCGGGCGCCTCCCCGAGCGTCCCCCCGGGGCCGGGCTCGCCGACCACGGCGCAGCCGGGTCCGTCGGTGGTGGTCAGCGTCGTCGGGTTGGTGCAGCAGCCGGGTCTGGTGACACTTGCTCCCGGCGCACGCATCGCGGACGCGGTGTCGGCGGCGGGTGGTCCACTCAACGGGGCCGATACCGTCGGCCTCAACCTGGCCCGCCACGTCGCCGATGGTGAGCAGATCGTCGTCGGTATCGCCACCCCGGCCGGCCGCCCGGCGGCGCTGGGCAGTTCGGTCAGATCCGGGTCTCCGGAAACCGGTCCGGCAGCCGCCAGCACCACACCTGCCGGTCCGGTCGATCTCAATACCGCCACCGTCGAGCAGTTGGACACCCTGCCCGGGGTCGGGCCGGTGACCGCCGCGGCGATCGTCGCCTGGCGCCAGGCCAACGGCAAGTTCACCGCCATCGACCAACTCGGCGAGGTCGACGGCATCGGCCCGGCCCGGCTGGAGAAGCTGCGGCCGCTGGTGCGGATCTGACCGGGCAGATCCCGCCGACGGCCACCCGGCTGGATGTCCGGCTGGTGCCTGCCGCGCTGACTGCCTGGTCGGTCACCGCAGCCGGAATCTGCTGGAGTATCGGCCCGGTGATCGCGGTGATCTGCGCTGTGGTGGGCACCGGGTGGTGGCTGCGTTGGTGGTGGCCGAGTTGGCGGGGACTGGGCGCCGCACCGGAGGCGCTGCACGCTGTCGGCGCGGTCGTGCTGGGTGTCGCGGTCATCGGGGCCGGTTTCGGCATTGCGATCGGACTGCGCAGCCACGCTGTGGATCACCATCCGACCGTCCGGCTGTTCGGCGCGACCGCCGAGGTGACCGTGACGCCGGAGGAGACCCCACGCGCACTGTCCAACGGGCGGCTCATGTTCCGCGCTGCGCTGGTCGCGATCGCCGATGATGACAGCACCGGCAGTGTGGTGGTCTTCGCCTCCGGTGTCGACTTCGCGGAGTTGAGTGCCGGCCAACCCGTACGGTTCCGGGCCCGGATCACCCGACCCGCACGCCGGGATCTCACGGTGGCCACGCTCACCGTCGTCAGCAGACCCGTGTTCGGTGCGGCGTCAGTGGTCCAACGCATCGCTGCGGGTGTGCGAACGCGGTTCGCCGCCGCCGCGCGCGAGGCGCTGCCCGCCGGCCCGGCCGCGATGCTGCCCGGCCTGGTCCTCGGTGACACCGCCACCGTAACCGCCACCACCACCGCGGAGTTCCGCACCGCCGGCCTGACCCATCTGACCGCGGTATCGGGCGCCAATGTCACGATCGTCTGCGGCGCGGTACTGCTGTCGGCCCGGCTGGTCGGACCCCGGGCGGCGGTCGCGTTGGCCGCGGTGGCACTGGTGGTGTTCGTCATCGTGGTGCAGCCGACCGCAAGCGTGCTCCGCGCCGCGGTGATGGGTGCGATCGCACTGATCGCGGTGGTGTCCGCCCGGCGACGTCAGGGCATCCCGGTGCTGGCGGCCACGGTTATCTCGTTGATGGTCTTTGCCCCGCAACTGGCCGTGAATGTCGGTTTCGCGCTGTCGGTGGCGGCGACGGCGGCCCTGATCGTGGTCGCGCCGGTCTGGTCGGCCAGGCTGGTGGCTCGCGGGTGTCCTAAACCACTTGCCGACGCGGTAGGCATTGCGCTGGCCGCGCAACTGGTGACCGCTCCGCTGGTGGCGGCGATCTCAGGACAGTTGAGTCTGGTTGCGGTGATCGCGAATCTCGTTGTGGCACCGGTTATTCCACCGATCACGGTGCTGGGCACCGCCGCTGCGGCCCTGTGCCCGGTGTGGCCGGCGGCCGGGGACCTGCTAATCCGGTTCACCGGGCCTGAGGTGTGGTGGCTGGTGCACGTGGCGCACGGTGCCGCGGCGCTGCCGGGCGCGGCGATCACGGTGCCGTCCGGTTGGCCGGGTCTTGCCGTCGTGGGCATTTCGGCGCTGGGGTCCGTCATGCTCTGGCGGTGGCGGTGGTTTCGGCTGGGTATGGCCGGGGGTCTGCTCTGCATTGCCGCGTGGTCGGTGTCGGGTGTCGTCGGCGGACCGTGACACCATCGACGGGTGAGCGCGACGGTTGAGCCCCTGCACCTGATATTGGGTGGCGAGGTCTTCGCCAGTGGTAAGCGGACCCAGCGGTTGGAAGAGTTGCTCGTCGAACGGGCGCTCAGCGATATCGTCCGGTCGGCCCGAGCAGCTGCCGGAACCGATGGCATCCCGGTTGACCATCTGCGGGCCGGGGAAGTGTCGACCAATGAGCTTGCCGAACTGCTCAGCCCGTCGTTGTTCGCCGATGAACGGGTGCTGGTTCTGGACAACGCAGATGAGGCCGGCAAGGACGCGGTCGCGCTGATCGCCTCGGCAGCCGCCGACCTACCGCCGGGCACCGTACTGGTGGTGGTTCACACCGGCGGCGGCCGGGCCAAGGCTCTTGTCGGCCAACTGCGCGAGTTGGGTGCCGAGGTCCACCAGTGCGCCCCGAAGGGCAATACAGGCGAGCGTGCCGCTTTCGTGCGGGGCGAATTCCGCACGCTGAAAATCAAAGCCGACGATGACACCATCAACGCGATGCTGGATGCCGTCGGTTCTGATCTCCGTGAACTAGCCGCGGCGTGTTCGCAATTGGTGGCCGATACTGACGGGCAGATCGACGCCAACGCCGTGCGGCGCTATCACAGCGGCAAGGCGGAGGTCACCGGCTTCGACATCGCCGATAAGGCGGTCGTGGGCGATATCGCCGGTTCGGCGGAAGCGCTGCGGTGGGCGATGTTGCGTGGGGTACCGCACGTGCTGGTCGCCGATGCGCTGGCCGAGGCGGTACACGCCATCGCGCGAGTGGGCGCACTGTCGGGCGACCCGTACCGGATGGCGGGCGAAGTGGGGATGCCGGGCTGGAAAATCAAAAAAGCAATGGAGCAGTCGCGGCGCTGGACGCGGGATACGGTCGCAACGGCTATCCGTCTGGTGGCCGACCTCAACGCTGATGTGAAAGGCGCAGCAGTCGATCCCGACTACGCGCTGGAGAACGCGGTGCGCAAGGTTGCGCACTTGGCCGCGGATGGCGGCCGACGGTGATCAGAGTTTCTGCAGCGCCGCCGACAGCGCGGACTTTTTATTCGCGGCTTGGTTCTTGTGGATGACGCCCTTGCTGGCGGCTTTATCCAACTTGCGACTGGTGGTGGCGAGTAGTGCGCCGGCTTTGTCCCTATCACCCTCGGCGGCAGCGGTACGGAACGCTCGGATCGCCGTGTGAAGAGATGACTTCACCGACTTGTTGCGCAGCCTGCGGCGCTCGTTGGTGATGTTGCGCTTCTGCTGCGACTTGATGTTGGCCACGCGTTAGTTCCTTCACACAATTCAGGGGCGGTCGAAAAGCTTCTTGTCTCTGCACAACGCCGGGACAGGTGCCCTCGCGGCGCCTTGCGAGAATACCAGCAATGGTCGGATAAGCCCAAAGTGGAGGCGCTCAGCCTGCGGAAATGGCGGATTTAAACTCCGCATCGGTACTCGACCGCACCGCACGGTGCGGGGGCACGCCGAGCTTTTCAGCCCACCGAAACCCGAAGTAGGTCATCGCCGAGTTCCACCCGGCCGCCGAATTCGCCAGCCGCCAGCGCACGCCACTGCTCCTCCTGGCCGGCCGCCAGGGGCGGTACGTAATGGGTGAGCACCAGGGTGTCCACCCCGGCACGCGCTGCGGTGGCCGCGGCCTGCTGCACTGACGAGTGGTAATCCAAGATGTCCCGCAATCGCTGAACGGGTATCTGCTCGACGAGATCGGCTCGGATCACTGTGTGTACCAACGCATTCGCGCCGCGGGCCAGTTCATCGAGTGAGTCGCACGGCACGGTGTCGCCGGCCAGCACCACCGATGCGCCGCCGAACTCGATGCGGAAGGCGATGGTGGGCTCTACCGGCCGGTGGTCGGTCGGCGCGGCGGTGATCACCACGCCACCGCTGTCCCACACCTGTCCGGCCGCGTACTCGTGGACCGAGATTTCGGGCGGCGCGGTGATGTCGGCGTGGTGGCCGATCCGGTAGGAGATGTCCGGGGCCAGTGCGGCCAGGGTCGCCTCGACCACCGCCCGCGTACCGGGCGGACCGATGATCGGCAGTGGGGCCGGACCCAGTGAGGTGACCCACCGCGTGGTGATGACATCGGAAAGGTCGGTGATGTGGTCGCTGTGCAGATGGGTGAGCAGTAGCGCGGTGAGGTTCGCCGCTCCCACGCCCACCGCGGCGGCCCGCATCAGCACACCGCGGCCACAGTCCACCAGGAACTTTTGATCTCCGGCCGTGACCAGCGTGGAGGGCCCGGCCCGGTTCGGGTCGACCATCGGGCTACCGGTGCCGGTGAGGGTGATTTCGATCGTCATTGGTGTGAATCGTAGTGCGCTGATCCCTCGACGGGTCGCTTAGTTGTAAACCGCCCGGTGGGTACACCCGCGGGTACGGGGGACGGTTGGCTGAGGGGTCGTTGCGGGCGATCGGGTGCCAAGTTGAAGTTAACGTGAACAGCGTTGCCAAAAGTGCGATCAGATGCCTAATCTCAGCCAGAATCAGACGGTGGAGTTGGTGCCCGACAGGTGGGCTATCTCAGAGAGTGGCAAGTGCTGACGTGACGCAGGCAAAAAATGGAGATCGCCGGAGAACGGGTCGGCCAGCAAAGATAACTCCTGGTAAAGATGAGGTTAACGAGTCCGTCATCCAGCTGGCCGCTGAAACCCTCACCGTCGGGAAACGCGTCGTCGAGACCGGTCGCGTGCGCGTGCGGCGCACCACGACGGAGCGCCTGGAAAAGGTCAAGGTCCCGCTGTCGGTCGAGACCGTCGAAATTCGCCGTGTCCCTATTGGCAAACCCATTAAACGTAAGCCCCGGGTTCGCGAGACCGCCAACGAGATCATCATTCCGGTGGTCGAGGAGGTTCTCGTGGTCGAGCGACGCCTGGTGCTCAAAGAGGAATTGCACATCCGCAAAGTTCGCTCGACCGAGAACCACGTCGAGCAGGTCACGTTGCGGCAGCAGAACGTCACCGTCGATCGGGTGGCGCCACAGAGTTCAGACGACGGCCAACCCTCGGCCGCTCGTCCGAAACGACCGTCTCGTAGCCGGCGGCCGGGAATTCAACAACGCAAGTAGAGAAAAGGAGCTGTTTATCTATGTCCACGAAGAGCCACGAAATTGTTGTGCTGTTCGACACGGTCGCTGCCAGCCGTCGCGCTGAGACGGCACTCGAGGCCGCCGGTTTCGCCGATCCCGATGTGAACACCCTCGACCAGGCAGCCGTCGCCAAGAGCTCTGGCCGTACCGCGGCCGGTCCCGGTCTGTGGCGGTCGCTGTTCGGCAACGACGTCAAGCTGTACGAGGGAGCCGCGTATCAGAAGGCGCTGGCCAACGGCGGCGCAATCCTCACCGTGCGGGTCAAGGACGACGCCGAGGCCGCTAAGGCCGAGGGCATTCTCGCCAAGCACAACTCGGTCGACCTCGAAGCCCGCGGCGCTGGCATCGTCGCCGAGCACAAGGCGCTGGGCGACGTCAAAGAAGAGGTCCTGCGGCTGGCCGAGGAGCAGCTTGAGGTTGGCAAGCGCACGGTCGAGGCCGGCAAGACCCGGGTCCGCCGCTACGTGACCGCGCGCGAGGTCGAGGAGAAGGTCAACCTGACCGAGGTGCACGCCGAGGTGCTGCGCAAGGTCGTCAACCAGCCGGTCGCCGACGACTGGGACTGGAGCGACTCCACCATCGAGGTCGTCGAGACCCGCGAGGAGGCCGTCGTCTCCAAGACCGCTCACGTCGCCGAGGAGATCCGGCTGCGTACCGAGGAGACTGAGCACACCGAGGTCATCAAGGAGACGGTGCGCAAGCAGCATGCCGAGGTCGAGCACCTCGACGAGGACGGCAAGGTCGTCAGCAAGTAGAAGCACTTCGCTTCCCGGTTATCCGGGCAACGGCCGCCACGTTCACCCGTGGCGGCCGTTGTCGTGTGGGCTTCCCCGCGGGGCCCGCAGGCCGTAACCTCACGTGATATCAGTCACAACAGTCAGACACGGGGGCGACGGACATGCGGATCGCGGACATTCTGCGCGACAAGGGCCCGGCGGTGGCAACCGTGACCGAGGGAACCACGGTCACTGCATTGCTCGCCGATCTGGCGGCCCACAACATCGGTTCCATGGTGGTGATCGGTACCGGCGGGCAGGAGCGCAGCGACTCGGGGAATGTTGGCGGCGGGCAGGAGCGCAGCGACTCGGGGAGTGTTACCGGCGGGGAGGAGCGAATCGTGGGCATCGTCTCCGAACGGGACGTGCTGCGAAAACTGCATGAATACGGTTCGGGTCTGCTGAGCCGCCCGGTGGCCGACGTCATGAGTGCCGTCGTGGTGACCTGTGGTCCCGAGGACCGCATCGATGACCTCGCGGCGCTGATGACCGATAACCGGGTTCGCCATGTTCCCGTTCTCGTCGACGGCCGGCTGGTCGGCATCGTGAGCATCGGCGATGTCGTCAAGCACCGGATGGAAGAGATGGCGGCCCAGCATCAGCAGTTGCAGGCCTACATCACCCAGGGTGCCAGTTAGCCTTCAGCTCCAGAAGTATTCGGTACGCAACCGGGTGGCGACGATCTCAAAGGTGTGGCGGTCCATGATGGCGCCCTCCCGCCGAATACCTTCCTCGGGTACGTCCAGAACCCGATCCAACCGCACCCAGCTGGGTCGGCCCTCGTGGTCCCAGTCGCCGGAGCCGATGCCGATCCAGGTCGGATCCTCGGCGTGGTGCACCTGACTGGACAGCATCAGGCCGAGCAGGGTGTTGCGCTCGCGACCAACAACCAAAACCGGGCGATCCTTGCCGCGGTCCGGGTCGTCCTCGTAGACCACCCACGTCCACACGATCTCGCCGGGATCGGCGCGCCCGTCGAGGTCGGGGGCATAGACCACCGCCCGTGCCCGGTGCGCGCTGGGCAGGCTGCTGCTGGTGACCGGACGGCCCGCAGTGATCGCGGCGGGCGGTTGGGCAGGCAGTGCGGTGGCCACGAGGGCTTCGAGGCCCAGTCGCAAACCGTGCTGAAGTGTCCGCTGGAGCGAGTTCGGATCCTGTAGTTGCCGCAGCAGTCGCGGAGCCTCGCTGAAGACCAGGTGCTCCGCCAATCGCTGAAACGTCCTCCACTGCGACGCCATGGTCAAAGCATAGGTGAGACGCGACACTCGACGGCGCGTCGCGATTGTGTTCGGGTGCCCCGGTGTCGATACGCTGGGCCTGCCGGATACGACGTCCGGAAAGCCTCGAACGAGTACCGCTCACCAGGAGATTCCCATCAGCAGTTTCGCCGACCGGACGTTCACAGCGCCGGCGCAGATTCGGAACTTCTGCATCATTGCTCACATCGACCACGGGAAGTCGACGCTGGCCGATCGGATGCTGCAGTTGACCGGAGTGGTCGCCGACCGGGACATGCGCGCCCAGTACCTCGACCGGATGGATATCGAGCGCGAGCGCGGCATCACCATCAAGGCCCAGAATGTCCGGTTGCCGTGGCGGGTCGGTGACACCGATTACGTCCTGCATCTGATCGACACCCCCGGCCACGTCGACTTCACCTACGAGGTCTCCCGTGCGCTGGAGGCCTGTGAGGGTGCGGTGCTGCTGGTCGATGCCGCCCAGGGCATCGAGGCGCAGACGCTGGCGAACCTCTATCTGGCGCTCGACCGCGAGCTGACGATCGTCCCGGTCCTCAACAAGATCGACCTGCCCGCCGCCGACCCGGATCGCTACGCGGCCGAACTCGCCCACATCATCGGTTGTGAGCCCGGCGACGTGCTGAGGGTGTCCGGCAAGACCGGTGCCGGAGTCACCGAACTGCTCGACGAGGTCGTCCGCGTGGTGCCCGCTCCGGTGGGGGATGCCGCCGCGCCGGCCCGAGCGATGATCTTCGACTCGGTCTACGACATCTACCGTGGTGTGGTCACCTACGTGCGGGTGGTCGACGGGAAGCTCAGCCCGCGCGAGAAGATCACGATGATGTCCACCGGCGCCACTCACGAACTGCTCGAGGTGGGCATCGTGTCGCCCGAGCCCAAGCCCACCGAGGGCCTCGGCGTCGGCGAGGTGGGTTACCTCATCACCGGGGTGAAGGATGTTCGCCAATCCAAGGTCGGTGACACGGTCACCTCCGCCCGGCACGGCGCGACCGAGGCGCTCACCGGTTACCGCGAGCCCCGACCGATGGTCTACTCGGGCCTCTACCCGGTGGACGGTTCGGACTACCCGAACCTGCGCGATGCGTTGGAACGCTTGCAACTCAACGACGCGGCGCTGGTGTGGGAGCCCGAAACCTCGGTGGCGCTGGGTTTCGGATTCCGCTGCGGCTTCCTCGGTCTGTTGCACATGGAGATCACCCGGGAGCGCCTGGAACGCGAGTTCGACCTCGACCTGATCTCGACCTCACCGAACGTGGTCTACCGGGTCGTTGCCGAGGACGGCGCCGAGAAGATCGTCACCAACCCCTCGGACTGGCCCGACGGCAAGGTGCCGGCGGTCTACGAACCCGTAGTCAAATGCACGGTGATCTCCCCGAGTGAGTTCATCGGCACCATCATGGAACTGTGCCAGTCGCGCCGCGGCGAACTCGGTGGAATGGACTACCTCTCGCCGGAACGGGTCGAGTTGCGCTACACCATGCCACTCGGCGAGATCATCTTCGACTTCTTCGACTCGCTGAAGTCGCGCACCCGCGGCTACGCCAGCCTCGACTACGAGGAGGCCGGTGAGCAGGAGGCCGCGCTGGTGAAGGTCGACATCCTGCTGCAGGGTGAAGCGGTCGACGCCTTCAGCGCCATCGTGCACAAGGATTCGGCCCAGGCTTACGGCCACAAGATGACCACCAAGCTCAAGGAACTCATTCCGCGCCAGCAGTTCGAAGTTCCGATCCAGGCGGCTATCGGCTCGAAAGTCATTGCCCGCGAGAACATTCGGGCCATCCGCAAGGATGTCCTCTCGAAGTGCTACGGCGGCGACATCACCCGTAAGCGCAAACTTCTGGAGAAGCAGAAGGAAGGTAAGAAGCGGATGAAGACCATCGGCCGGGTCGAGGTGCCGCAGGAGGCCTTCGTCGCCGCGCTGTCCAGCGATGCTGCCGGCGACAAGTCGGCCGATAAGTCCCGGAAGTAGCGGACTCATCACAGCAGACGATTCAGTAGCCCGGCGGCGATGGACGCATGCGGTGGGCGCCATCGTCGCTATCGGCCTGCTGGCCGGGTGCGGCACAGTCGTCGACGGCGTCGCCCTTCGACAGCCCCCCGCCTCGCTGCTGCGGGTTCTGCCCACCGTCGAGCAGGTGGAGGCCGCGGCCGGCAACCCGTTGGACGCCACCGGTCAACCGACGCTCGGCTCGATCGATGTGCTGCCCAACGGAATTCGCGGTGATGATGCGGTGGATCCGATCGAATGCCTCGGCGCCATCACGCCGCTGATGCGCTGGGTCTACGAGAAGGGTGACGTGCGCGGCGCGGCATGGCAGGATTTCGCCCGCTTCGGCCAGGGGCAGACGGTCTCGAGTGTCAACACCGGGGTGGTCCGGTTCTCCTCCGACGCGGAGGCATCCCGGATGTTCTCGCAATTTGTGACCCGGTGGCGGTCCTGCGAAGGCGGCCGGGTGGGCATCCGTTCCGGTCGCGCCGATCTCGGGCTGACCGTCACCGATGTGACGGTGACCGGCCCGATCCTCTCGGCGACGATTCTGAGCGGGGAGAGCGACACCGACCCCGGGTTCCCCACCGAACATGCGGTCGGGGTGTCAGCCGACTGCATCGTGGACGTCGATGTTGCAGTGACCGCTCCCGATCCCGCCCGGCGGGTGGCCGGCAGCCGGGCACAAGATCTCGCCGGGGCGATGCTGGCCAATCTCGACGGTATGAGCTGAGCCGCTACTGCGGCGAGTTGGCCGGCTGGAAAACCCCGGTGCCGTCGGCGAGGTCCTCGGCGCGGATGACGTGCACCACCGCGTTGATCAGAGCGAGGTGGGTGAATGCCTGCGGGAAGTTGCCCAGGTGCCTACCGGTTCGAGGCTCAATTTCCTCGGCGTAGAGATGCAATGGGCTGGCGAACGACAGCAGTCGCTCGCACAGGTGCCGTGCCCGGCTGATCTCACCGATCTCCACCAACGCCGATACCAGCCAGAACGAGCAGATGGTGAAACTGCCCTCCGCACCGGACAATCCGTCATCGGTCTCCTCGGTGCGGTAACGCAACACCAGACCCTCCTCGGTGAGTTCGTCGGCGATCGCCAACACGGTGGCCCGCACCCGCGGATCGTCGGAGGGCAGGAACCGCAGCAGCGGAACCAGCAGCAGGGATGCATCGAGTGCGTCGTCGCCGTAGCGCTGGGTGAACACACCGCGGGAGTCCACGCCATGGGCCAGAATGTCGGCCTTGATCTCCTCGGCGATCACCCGCCACTGCTGTGCGTAACTCGTGGAGCCCTGCAGTTCGGCTAACTTCGCGCCGCGATCAAGCGCAACCCAGCACATCACCTTCGATGAGGTGAAGTGTCGGGGTTCGCCGCGCACCTCCCAGATTCCGCGGTCGGGTTCGCGCCAGTGTTTGATGGCCTCCTCGACCTGCTCCTTGAGCACCGGCCAGAGTTGATCGGAGATGTGCTCCCGGGACTTGGCGTGCAGGTACACCGAATCCAGCATGGTGCCCCAGATATCGTGCTGGCGCTGGTTGTAGGCGCCGTTTCCGATTCGCACCGGTCGGGCGTTGTCATAGCCGGAGAGGTGGGTCAGCTCCTCCTCGACGAGTTCGCGTTCGCCACCGACGGCATACATCACCTGCAACGGCTGCCGCTCGCCGTCGTTGGCACCGGACACATCGGCGATGAAGGAGAAGAAGTCGTCTGCCTCGCGGTCGAGCCCCAGTGTGTAGAGACCCCACAGCGCGAATGTCGAGTCACGTACCCATGCGTATCGGTAATCCCAATTGCGTTCTCCGCCAGGAGTTTCCGGTAGTGACGTGGTGCTGGCGGCAAGTAGCGCCCCGGTCGGGGAATACGTCAGCCCCTTCAGCGTGAGTGCACTGCGTTGCAGATACGACCGCCACGGGTGGTCAGGGAATTGACCGATGTTGATCCACTGCCGCCAGGCCTCGCTGGTCTGCCACATCCTGTCGGTGGCTTCCTCGTAGGTCTGCGGCGAGGGATGCCCCGACCAGGACAGCGCGACGAACGCGTTATCGCCTTCTTTGAGCCGGGTCCGCGCGCGTGCTTCCCGGCCTTCCAATCCGATCCGCAGGTTGGTGGTCAGTCGCAGCGTGGGATGTGCGTCGGGATCGGTGCGGGCGCGAGCGATGGCCTCACCGTAGGCATCGGCGGAGTATTCCCAACTTGCGGTGCTGCGGCCGTAGTCGAAGGCGGGCTCACAGTTCATCGCCAGTTCGACCGTGCCGCTGACACATCGCACGGTGCGCAGCAGGATGTGGTCGGCATCCCAGTCCATCGGTGTTCGTCGATGCGTGCGCGACCGCGCGTCGACGTCGTGCCAGGGCCCCATCGCCAGCGCGTCCCGGATGATCAGCCAGCCGGTCGGGGTCTGCCAGGTCGTCTCCATGATCAGGCTGCCCGGCAGGTAGCGCCGCGCCGCCGGCACCGACACCCCGTATGGACCGAGCAGAAAGTGCCCGGCGCCGCGGTCGAGGATCGATCCGAACACGCTGGGGGAGTCCGGGCGCGGTATACACATCCACTCCACGGATCCGGCCGCGGAAATCAGACAGGTGTTCTCGCAGTCCGACAGGAACGCATAGTCGGCGATCGGAGGGAACGGACTGCGCTGCGGCCCGGCGGGTGGGTACTGCATGGGTTCTTCGTCCGTGCCGTAAGCCTGCTGAACCATCAGGCCATCATGGCGGTCGTGACCGCTTGCGTCCACCAATCGGCCGGAGAAATGCGTCGGCCGCCGTCGGGGATAGGGTGGGACGGTGGCCGGGTTCCTGAACTGGTGGGACGGCGCCGAGTTATGGCTGTCGGGCCGGGGCTTCGTGCTGCAGACCGTGATCGTCATGCCGGTGGTCCTGGTGTTGGCCTACGGCATTGCGGTGGCTGTCGATGCGGTCCTGGGCAATGGCATCGCGATGGTTCGGCGACTGCGCGGCGATCGGCGATGACCGGTATGCCCCGATCCCGGGTGCGGATCGCTCTTGTTGCTCTACTTCTGCTTGTACTGATCGTTTGGCTGCTGAATCGCTGACCCTGTGGTGTCCACCGCGGGGCCCGCATGATGCGCGCAGATAGATCGGGTGTTATCGTTCGCGCCATGCAATCGGGCACCCGCTACGTCTTGGCGGTCTCAGGCGTTGGTGTGCACGCCGTTGCTGATTCTGCATGTTGTTGTCTCTGACCCGCTGCTGCCCTGCGGCTTGGTGTTGGTGAGAACGGTGCCTGGAAACCATTTCTCCGTCGGGGCGGATCTTTGAGTCCGATAAGAACCGACGATGGGAAAGGCTGTTCATGACCACGCTTTCGCGGGTTCTGCGCAAGTTTCAGGTTGCCGCAGCACTGGCAACCGCCACCATCGTGCTCGCCGCCTGCGGTGGCGGATCCAGTGACGTCGTTGGCGGCGGTAATGCGCCCGATGCCGACACCACGCTGACCCTGGTGGCCTATGCCGTTCCAGAACCAGGGTGGAGCAAGATCATTCCCGCGTTCGCCGCCACTGACGAGGGCAAGGGTGTCGAGGTGACGACGTCCTACGGGGCATCCGGTGATCAGTCCCGCGCCGTCGTCGACGGCAAGCCCGCCGACATCGTGAACTTCTCGGTCGAACCGGATGTCACCCGACTGGTCAAGGCCGGCAAAGTTGCGGCCGATTGGAATGCTGATGTCACCAAGGGCGTTCCGTTCGGCTCGGTGGTCTCCCTGGTGGTGCGCAAAGGCAACCCGAAGAACATCAGGGACTGGGATGACCTTCTCGCTCCGGGCATCGAGGTGGTCACGCCCAGCCCGCTGAGTTCGGGGTCGGCCAAGTGGAACCTGCTCGCGCCCTGGGCCGTCAAGAGCGACGGCGGTAAGAATCAGCAGTCCGGACTGGACTACATCACCCGGTTGGTGACCGACCACATCCAGACTCGACCGGGCTCCAGTCGTGAGGCCACCGACGTGTTCCTGCAGGGCACCGGCGACGTTCTGATCAGTTACGAGAACGAGGCCATCAACATCGAGCGCCAGGGTAAGCAGGTCGAGCACATCAACCCGGCGCAGACCTTCAAGATCGAGAACCCGGTGGCCGTGGTCAGCACCGGCACCCACACCGACAAGGCCGGGGCGCTGAAGAATTTCCTGTTCACCCCGGAGGGCCAGAAGATCTGGGCGCAGGCCGGTTTCCGGCCCGTCGACCCGGCGGTGGCGGCCGAGTTCGTTAGCGATTTCCCGGCGCCGCAGAAGCTGTGGACCATCGCCGACCTCGGCGGTTGGACGACAGTGGATTCGGCACTGTTCGACAAGGAGAATGGCGCCATCACCGTGATCTACAAGAAAGCCACTGGATGACGGTAGCCCCGCACGCCACGACGGTCCGGCCCGAGTTCAACTCGGGCCGGCCGTCCGGTGTCGGGGCCCGCCGGGACCACTCGACGCCCCTCCTTGCCGGCGCGGCGTCAATCTGGCTGAGTGTGATCGTCCTGCTGCCGCTGTCGGCGATTGTGTGGCAGTCGGCCAGGGGCGGCCCGGGCGCGTTCTGGGCTGCGATCACCTCGCCCGCCGCACTGGCATCGTTTCGGGTGACGCTGACCGTCGCCGTGGGTGTGACGGTGGTCAACGCCTTCTTCGGCCTCATGGTCGCCTGGGTGCTGACCCGGGACGACTTTCCCGGCAGGAGACTCGTCGACTCCGTCATCGACCTGCCCTTCGCGCTGCCCACCATCGTCGCGAGTCTGGTGATGCTGGCGCTGTACGGCCCCGGCAGCCCGGTGAATCTTCAACTGCAGCACACCAGGTGGGGTATCGGGGTGGCTCTGCTGTTCGTCACGCTGCCCTTCGTGGTGCGCTCCGTGCAACCGGTTCTGATGGAACTCGACCACGAAGTCGAGGAGGCCGCGGCATCGCTGGGCGCCGGCAATCCGGTGATCTTCGCGCGCGTGGTTCTGCCGGCGCTGCTTCCGTCGCTGCTCTCCGGTGCCGGACTGGCATTTGCGCGAGCAATCGGCGAGTTCGGTTCGGTCGTCCTGATCGGCGGCGCCATACCGGGCGAGACGGAGGTGTCCTCGCAATGGATCCGCACCCTGATCGAGAACGATGACCGCACCGGCGCGGCAGCGGTTTCCATTGTGCTGCTTACGGTCTCGTTCCTGGTATTGCTGGTGTTGCGGACGCTCGGATCGCGGGCGGCCAGACGTGAGGAGTTGGCGCGGTGATTCTGTCGCCAGGGGCGCGCTACCTCGTGCGGTTTATCGCGCTGGCCTACGTGCTGGTGCTGCTGGTGGTACCGGTCGGTCTGATCGCATGGCGGACATTCGAGCCGGGGCCGGGGGCGTTCTTCGCCTCGATCACCACTCCTGCCGCCGTGTCGGCCCTGCAGCTGTCGCTGCTGGTGGTCGCAATCGTGGTACCCCTCAATGTCATTTTTGGTGTCCCGACGGCATTGTTATTGGCGCGCAAGCGCTTCCGGGGCAAGGCTGCCCTGCAGGCTGTCATCGACCTGCCCTTCGCTGTGTCGCCGGTGGTGGTCGGCGTGGCGCTGATCCTGCTGTGGGGTACCGCGGGCCTGCTCGGCGTCGTCGAGAACGGTCTGGGCTTCAAGATCATCTTCGGACTTCCCGGCATCATCCTGGCAAGTATTTTCGTCACCGTGCCGTTCGTGATCCGTGAGGTCGAGCCGGTGCTGCACGAATTGGGCACCGATCAGGAAGAGGCCGCCGCGACGTTGGGCTCAAGTTGGTGGCAGACCTTCTGGAAGATCACCCTGCCGTCGATCCGCTGGGGCCTCACCTACGGAATCGTGCTGACCGTCGCCCGGACGCTGGGCGAGTACGGCGCGGTGATCATGGTGTCGTCCAATCTGCCGGGGACCTCGCAGACCTTGACCCTGCTGGTGTCGGACCGCTACAACCGGGGTGCCGAGTACGGTGCCTATGCAATCTCCACTCTGCTGATGATGGTCGCGGTGCTGGTACTGATCGTCCAGGTGGTCCTGGATGCGCGACGGCGCCGGGCGGCGGAGTGAGGAGCATCCCGTGACCGACGCCATCACCGTTATCGGCGCCAATAAGCGCTACGGCGAGTTCAACGCACTGGACAATGTCGATTTCACCGTGCCGGCCGGGTCGCTGACCGCACTGCTCGGGCCCAGTGGTTCGGGTAAGTCGACCCTGCTGCGCGCGATCGCCGGCCTGGACACCCCGGACACCGGCACCATCACCATCAACGGCGTCGATGTCACCGGCGTGCCGCCGCAGCGACGCGGAATCGGTTTCGTCTTCCAGCATTACGCGGCTTTCAAGCATCTGACGGTGCGTGACAACGTCGCGTTCGGCCTCAAGATCCGCAAGTTGCCCAAGGCCGAGATCGCCGACAAGGTCGACAATCTGCTCGAGGTGGTCGGGCTGGCCGGATTTCAGACCCGCTATCCCAATCAGCTGTCCGGCGGTCAGCGTCAGCGGATGGCGCTGGCACGGGCGTTGGCGGTGGATCCGCAGGTTCTGCTGCTCGATGAGCCATTCGGGGCGCTCGACGCCAAGGTCCGCGAGGATCTGCGGGCGTGGTTACGGCGATTGCACGACGAGGTGCACGTCACCACGGTGCTCGTCACCCACGATCAGGCCGAGGCGCTGGATGTGGCCGACCGGATCGCGGTGCTCAACAAGGGCCGCATCGAGCAGATCGGAACGCCGGCGGAGGTATACGACAGCCCCGCCAACCCGTTCGTGATGTCGTTTCTGGGCAGCGTCTCCTCGCTCAACGGAATTCTGGTGCGCCCGCACGACATCCGGGTGGGGCGCACACCGGAGATGGCGATCGCCGCCGCCGATGCGACCGCAGAGAGCACCGGCGTCATCCGCGCCACCGTCGACCGGGTGGTCTATCTCGGTTTCGAGGTGCGGGTCGAGTTGATCAGCGCCACCACCGGCGCACCGTTCGTCGCCCAGATCACCCGGGGTGATGCCGAGGCGCTCGGCCTGAAGACAGGCGATACCGTCTACGTGCGTGCGACCAGGATCCCGCCGATTTCCGGCGTGGAGCAGTTACGTCCGTAAGGTGTAACCCGAAGGTATTTGACGCCAATGTGAAGGACATCGTGAACGCAGGCGAATCAAAGAACCGGTTGCTACTCGGCGCGTGTGCGCTCGCTGTCGCGGCCACCGCGACCGTGGGTTGTACGCGGACCGTGTCCACCGCGCCCGAAGCGACCACGGTGCCCGCGGCAACGACGTCAATCGCACCAACAAACAGCGAGGAGCCCACGATGACAGGCGGCAATGGCGGTAACGGCGGCCAGGGCGGTAACGGTGGCCAGGGTGGCGCCGGCGGCAGTGGCGGCCAGGGCGGTAAAGGCGGCCAGGGTGGTCAGGGCGGCCAGGGCGGACTCGGTGGAGTTGACGGGGCTGACGGCGCTGACGGGGCCGATGGCGCTGACGGAGCAGACGGCGCGAACGGCGCGCACGGGGCCGACGGCGCGCACGGCTGAACCGGCCTCGAACGCTTAAGCGCCGGACAACCTAAGCCGCGAGGCGCTGTGCGATCGCCCGATCGAAACGGTCCAGCAGGGTCTCAGCCAGTAACGGATGGGCCCCGAGTGGTTCCGCCATCGCAATGCCTTCGGCGGCGGCGATCGCGGCCACCCGGTCGGTGATCCGGCCACCGGCGATGAACCAGGGCGCCAGGGCGATTCGCCGTGCCCCGAGGTGCCGGAGTTCGGCGATGCCATCGGCGACCGACGGCGCCGGGCCGGTGGCGTAGACCACCCGGACGCCCGCCCACCGGGTCCCGTGCGCCATGGCGTCAGCGAGGGTGGCGGTCCCGGCATTGGCCTCGGCATGGGTCGAACCAACCGCCACCACCAGCACGCCGACGTCATCGCGATCGAGTTCGACATTCAACTCATCCAGGCGTTGCCGCATCACGTGCACCAGGCGCGGATCCTCGCCGAGGGTGTCTGCCCGGAGGATGTCCGGGTGAGCGTAACCAGCCTGAGCGGAACCGGCCTGCGCCTCGGCGATGATCTCCGGGATATCCACCCGGGCGTGGTAGGCGTTGGCCAACAACAGTGGTGTGACAACCGCCGGACCGTCGAGTGCGGTAAGCACGTCGAGCAGGTTCGGTGTGCTCTTCTCGCAGAACGCCACCAGTACTTCCAGGCTCGGCCGGAGCAGGCGGATCTGATCGGCCACGGCATGGGTATTGGCCGCGGCGCGGGGATCAACACTGCCGTGCGCGGTGAGCACCAGGGCGGTCCCGCTCATGACACGTGTAATCCGCACTCGGTCTTGTTCAGACCCTGCCAGCGACCGCTGCGCGGGTCGGCGCCATCGGCTGGCTTTGCGGTGCACGGCGCGCAGCCGATCGACGGATAGCCTTCCTCCACAAGGGGATTCACCAGAATCCCGTGGGCGTCGATATAGGCCTGCATATCGGCGTCGGTCCATGCCGCCAGCGGGTTGATCTTGACCAGATTGAATGCCTCGTCATAGGAGATCACCGGCGAGTCGGCACGGGTCGGTGAGTCCACCCGACGAACACCGGTGACCCAGGCGGAATAGCCGGCCAGTGCGCGGCGCAACGGAACCACCTTGCGCAGCCGGCAGCATTCCCCGGGGTCCCGGGCGAACAGATCCTTACCCAGCAGCCGGTCCTGTTCGGCGACGGTGTGCTCAGGTGTCACGTTGATGATCGTGA
>Ga0114979_10000803_pt1 | contig 20901 bp, 18 predicted proteins | sample S_140625_EF_Meta_FD_87315 | JGI IMG/M metagenome (GOLD analysis project Ga0114979, IMG submission 87315) | Freshwater microbial communities from Lake Simoncouche, Canada to study carbon cycling - S_140625_EF_MetaG | ecosystem: Environmental > Aquatic > Freshwater > Lake | place: Lake...
CATCGGACACAGCCTGTCGCCGCTTGAAATCGTCATGGTGAATACGCGGGCTGGCGCGCGTTATGGTCACCCAGACTACGTGTCGGCAGGCTGCGGAATGGGCTATGAGGCGACGATGTATTTACTCGACCGAGGCGTTCGGCTGACCGGCACCGATGCCTGGAGTTGGGACGCGCCGTTCGTACACACCGCCAGAAAATATGCGCAATCCCAGGACGCATCGCTGATCTGGGAAGGCCACAAAGCGGGTCGGCACACCGGTTACTGCCATCTGGAGAAATTGCACAACCTCGAAGTGTTGCCACCGAACGGTTTCATCGTGGCGTGCTTTCCGCACAAGATTCGCGGTGCCTCTGCTGGATGGACACGGGCAGTAGCCATTTTCGACGATGCGCTGCTTAAAGCGATGCAGTCCAGCTGCAGGTAGCTTCCTACAGTTCCGGTCACTCGACCGGAACGCCTCTCAACGTATTGACTTCGCGCGGTTCGATCGGCGCGGCCCGATGCCCCCATGCAGTGCGCATAAAACTCAACACCGCACCTGCCTCGCGATCATTCAACAGCGGCCCGAAGGGCGGCATGCCGTAGGGACGCGGATTGGAGCGGGTTGCCGGGGCGAAACCACCATGCAGCACCGAGCGAATCAGATTGATCGAGGAGTCCTGCGTGACCGTTCGATTTCCGACCAGCACCGGATAGTGAGGAGGCGCGCCTTCGCCGGCCTCGCCATGGCAGTCGGCACAGTGTTTAGAGTAGAGCTGGCTGCCCAGTGTGAGATAGCCCGGGTCGATGGCCGCGCTCTTTGTTGAAGTGCGTGCAGTGGCTGCAGCTTGTTCGAGGGTTCGCAGGTAGGCCTGCATTGCCTGCAGATCGTTGAGATCGAGGTGCTGCAGGCTGTTGGTAATGACTCGCGCCATTGGCCCGGTGGCCACCGCGGACTGGTTGAGCCCGGACTGCAACCATAGAACCGCCTGCTGCGGCGTCCAGACCTCGACGCTGCCGGCTTCACGGCTGCGCAAAGACGGCGCATGCCAGCCCTGCGGCATCAGGTCGGCACCGCCCAGCGGCGTGCCGCTCAGCGCGCCCAGCGCATTGCGGGCGGTGTGGCATTCACCGCAATGGCCCAAGCCCTGAACCAGATAGGCGCCGCGGTTCCATTGGGCGTCCCGCGACGCATCAGGGGCGAAGGTTTCAGCGCGGAAATAGAGCCAACGCCAGGCCTCGATCAGGCCGGGCAGATTCCAGGGGAAGGCAAGCGCAGCGGGCTGATTGGCCTGCGCAACCTGCGGCAGCGTACGCAGCCAGGCAAACAGGGCATCTGAATCTTCGCGAGTGACCCGTGTGTAGCTGGTGTACGGAAAGGCCGGGTTCAACGCGCGCCCGTCGCGCGAGCGGCCATCGTGCAGGGCACGCCAGAAATCGTCGGCACTCCAGCGCCCAAGCCCGGTCTGTTCGTCCGGCGTGAGATTGGATGTGTAGACCGAGCCGAAGGGCGTCTCGATTTGGCGACCGCCTGCATAAGGCTGACCGCCCCGCGCGGTGTGGCAGCCCGCGCAATTGCCCGCGAGCGCGAGATACGCGCCGCGAGAGATGGTCGGGTTCGCCCTGGCGCTGTCGCCTGACAGCTCGTTCGCAATCCCTGCGGCAGGCCTGTCTGAGGTGTCTGGCTGGGCGCGCGACCACGTCCCTGAGTTACGAACCCCCCAGATGCCCACCAGGACAAGCGCAGCGATAACAAGCCAGACCGACAAGGCGCGACGGCTTCGCAGAGGATGTCGCCAGGTCATGGATCGAGGCCCCCGCAATCGAGGGGACGGGCCTTCAACGCCGCCGCTTGCGCGCGGGCTTGGGCCGGCACTGGCTGCGAAGCCAGCCAAGCAGTCACAGCCGCGATGTCATCCGGTGCCATCCGACGCGTCACCTCGGCCATGCAATCGGGTGCGTGCGCGCGCCGGGTGCCGTTTCGCCACGCGCCGAACTGCGCATTGAGGTAATCCCTGGGCAGGCCGAGCAAACCGGGAACGGCGGGTTCTACGCCGAGCAGACCCTCGCCGTGACAACTGGTGCAGGCCGGCAGCTGCTTCGAAGGATCGCCCGCCATGGCGAGTGCTCGGCCCCGCTCCATAACATCACGGCCGACTGCAACCGTCATCGGGGAGGGATAGGGCGGATGCTGCTGCGCGAAGTGCCCAGCGATTTCGCGCAGATAGGCATCTGGCAACAGGTCGACCATCCAGGTCATCGAGGCTGCGCTGCGTCGGCCATCGCGAAAGTGACGCAACTGGTTGTAGAGATAGCCGGCCGGCTTGCCGGCAATACGGGGGTAGTAGCCATCCGGGGTGGCGCGCCCCTGCGGCCCATGGCACCCGGTGCAGGCCTGAACGCGAGCGGCAAGGCTGTCCTCGGGCGTGCGGGTCTGGGCGCAAAGACCCGTCGACGCAATAAACAGGACGATCCCCAGCAATAGCGCTCGCATCCGGCGGTTGCCAGGGCCGTGGGATCGACTCGAACAGATGAGTGGCCCGCTTGCACTCGGGGGAACGGTGCGCATGCGTCAGGACTCTCGAAGTGGCGGCACTGCGGCTGCGGCATGCCGGATGATCAGCCCAGCGAATTGCTCTTCAAGCGGAAGCCGACTGCGGGCGCGAGTATACCGAGCACAACAGCCCGGCCGGCTTAGAATCGGATGGACCTGTTCCTCATTACCCGCAGACGCGCATGAGCTGTACGTCTGTTTCGCAGCGTACATGCCATGGCCTTTGTTCAATCGATCGGCGTTCATCGCCACCACTTCGAGGATCTGAAATCCCTGCTGGCCAAGGCTGGGCCGATGCGCTCGGGGGATGCGCTGGCGGGCGTTGCCGCGCAATCTGAAGCCGAGCGAATCGCAGCTCGAATGGCTTTGGCTGAGGTGCCGTTGCGCCGATTTCTCCAGGAGCCGCTGATCGATCCTGAGACCGACGAAGTGTCTCGGCTCATCCTGTCTCAGCATGATCCAGGGGCATTCGAACCAATCGCTCACCTGACCGTTGGTGAACTGCGCAATTGGCTGCTGTCCGATACCTGCGACGAACGCAGCCTGAAATCCGTCGCCTGGGGACTCACGCCCGAAATGGTCGCTGCGGTCAGCAAGCTGATGCGCAATCAGGACCTGGTGCTGGCTGCCCGGAAATGCCGGGTGGTGAGTGCGTTTCGCTCGACCATCGGACTGCCCGGCCGGATGTCGGTCCGGCTTCAACCGAACCATCCGACCGACGATCCGCGCGGCATCGTCGCCTCGATGATCGATGGGCTGATGTACGGCTGTGGCGACGCGGTCATCGGCATCAATCCGGTTGGCGACAATCTGTCGGGCATCGTCGAGCTGCTCAAGATTCTCGATGAGGTTCGACTGCGCTTCGATATCCCGACGCAAAGTTGCGTGCTCACGCATGTGACCCAATCGATTCGTGCCATTGAACTGGGCGCTCCGGTCGATCTGGTGTTTCAGTCGATAGCGGGCACACAGAAGGCCAACGAAGGCTTCGGCATTTCGTTGGCGCTGCTTGACGAATCGGCCGATGCAGTGCGTTCTCTGAAACGCGGCACGGTGGGTCAGAACGCGATGTACTTCGAAACCGGCCAGGGCAGTGCCTTGTCGGCTAATGCCCATCACGGACTGGACCAGCAGACCTGCGAGGCGCGTGCCTACGCAGTGGCGCGCCGATACTCGCCACTGCTGTCCAATACCGTGGTGGGGTTCATCGGTCCGGAATACCTCTATGACGGCAAGCAGATCGTGAGGGCCGGACTGGAAGATCATTTCTGCGGCAAGCTGCTCGGTGTGCCGATGGGCTGCGACATCTGCTACACCAACCATGCCGAGGCCGACCAGGACGACATGGACACACTGCTCACGATGCTCGGTGTGGCTGGCATCAACTTCATCATGGGCGTTCCGGGGGCCGACGACATCATGCTCAACTACCAGAGCACATCCTTTCATGATGCGCTGTATCTGCGCGATGTGCTGGGCCTGAAGCGGGCACCTGAATTCGAGGCGTGGCTTGAGCGGATGAACCTGACAGGCGCCGACGGCCGATTGCTGGATCGAGTGTCGGCAGGACATCCCCTGCTCGAACTGGCCCGATGAGCGAATGACTCCGATGTCCTCAGAACTGAGTCCGAACCCAGCCAGTTTGCCGCCGGAGGCGACGGTCCCGGCGATCACGACCGTGCAACAGGACAGTTGGGTTGGGTTGCGGGCCTTGACCCCGGCACGAATCGCCATCGGACGTACCGGAGCAAGCCAACCAACGCACGCCTTGCTCGAGTTTTCGCTTGCCCATGCGCAGGCACGGGATGCAGTGCATGAGCCATTCGATGCCGCCTCGATCATGATGGAGTTGCAACGCGAGGGTTTTTCGACACTGGCGGTGCACAGCCGGGCGCAGGACCGCGCGCAATATCTGCGCAGGCCCGATCTCGGCCGTCGAGTCGATGAGGTCAGCGCCGAACGACTTCGCCAAGCTGCGGTGCCAGGCGGCATGGATCTGGTCTTCGTGGTGGCCGACGGTCTGTCTGCGCTCGCAGTGATGCGCCATGCCGTGCCGCTGGCGCGCGCTGCGGCACAGGCCTTGTCAGGATGGTCGATCGGCCCGATCGTGGTCGCCGAGCAGTCGCGCGTGGCGCTTGCTGATGAGGTCGGCGAATTGCTGGGCGCACGGGCCGTGGCGATCCTGATTGGAGAACGGCCAGGCCTGAGCTCACCGGACAGCCTGGGCGTGTACCTGACCTGGGCACCGCGTGTCGGGCGCAGCGATGCCGAACGGAACTGCATCTCGAACATCAGACCGCAGGGGCTGTCATTCGAACAGGCCGCTCGCACATTGGCAGGTTTGCTCGAGGGCGCCCGCAGGCTGGGACTCACTGGGGTGATGCTCAAGGACGACACAGCACGCATGACCGACGGCACTGGATCGGCCGGTTCAGACCAGACGGACATCACTGCAGATGGCCGGCAGCAACTCGCCGATGGGACCACGTAGCACTGCATCGGCGAGGTTATCGCATGCGGTGGGCTCGGCATTGAGGATCACCACCCGAGCACCCGCCCGACTGGCCGTGGGCACAACACCTGCCACCGGCTGAACCTGCAGGGTGCTGCCGATGGCCAGAAGCAGGTCGGCCTCGCCGGCTACCGTAAAGGCCCGCTCGATCACTTCAGGCACCAGCGCCTGGCCAAATGAAATCGTGTCGCTCTTCAGGATGCCGCCGCAGTCTTGGCACCGCGGATCGGTCTCTCCCGCCCGCACGCGCTCAAGCACGTCGGTCATCGGTTGGCGCCGCTGGCATTGCCAGCACATCACCCGCCGGATGGTGCCGTGCACCTCGATCAAGCGCTCCGGGCTGTTGCCGGCGATCTGGTGCAGCTCATCGATGTTCTGAGTGATGAGCGCGTGCAGACGCCCTGACTGCTCAAGCGCCACCAGTGCATCGTGACCCGCATTGGGCCTGGCACTCCAGGCCGGGTGTTCGAGGCGCCCCCGCCAGGCCGCACGGCGAACCGCTTCATCGCTCAGATAGTTCTGAAGCGTGGATTGCTTTTCCGCCTGGGGGTTGCGGGTCCAGACGCCCTGCGGGCCACGAAAATCAGGGATCCCCGAATCGGTAGAAATGCCGGCGCCAGTGAGTACAACGATGCGCTGGGCCTGACTGACCCAGCCACGCACGGTGGCAATGATGGCTTGAGCATCCATGGCAGGCCCGGGCTCAGCCAATGGCACTGGACGATTTCACCTGCGCGCGCAGCAGGTGCTTTTGCAATTTGCCCGTTGAAGTCTTGGGCAGCTCCGCGAAGCGAATTTCGCGTGGGCACTTGAACCGGGCCAGGTGCGCGCGGCAATGCTCGAGCAGTTCCTCAGCCAGTGCGCGGGCCTGCTCATCATCCTTTGGCTGGTGATCCGGTCGCAGTTCAACGAAAGCCAGCGGCGTTTCACCCCACTTCTCGTCTGGTCTGGCCACCACAGCAGCGGCCATCACAGCAGGATGTTTGTAGAGCGCATCTTCGACCTCAATCGAAGAAATATTTTCTCCACCCGAGATGATGATGTCCTTGGCCCGATCCTTGAGCTTCACGTACCCATCGGCATGGAGCACACCCAAGTCGCCTGTATGAAACCATCCGCCGGCAAAGGCCTCAGCGGTGGCGCTTGGATTTTTCAAATAACCCTTCATCACCACATTGCCGCGAAACACCACTTCGCCCATCGTTTCGCCGTCTCGAGGCACCTCAAGCATGGTTTTGGGATCGACCACGGTACAGCCCTGCTGCAACTGGTAGCGCATGCCCTGGCGGCCATTGAGTTCGACCTGCTCGGACAGCGGCAGTGAGGCCCAATGCTCATGCTTGGCGCAGGCCGCAGCCGGGCCATAAACCTCGGTCAATCCATACACATGGGTCACATCGAATCCGAGTCGAGCCATGCCCTCGATCATGGCTGCCGGAGGTGCTGCACCGGCAACCATGGCCCTGACAGGCCAGTCGATGCCCTCGCGCAGGGACTCAGGCGCGGAAATCATCATGGAATGCACGATGGGTGCGCCGCAGTAGTGACTGACCCGATGTTCTCGAATCAGCGAAAAGATGAGCGCCGGATCGACCTTTCTGAGACAGACGCTCGTGCCTGCGACAGCCGCAAGCGTCCAGGGAAAACACCAGCCGTTGCAGTGAAACATCGGCAGTGTCCACAGGTAGATCGGGTGCCTCGGCAGGCTCCAGGCCAGCACGTTGCCGACCGCATTGAGATAGGCGCCACGATGATGAACCACCACGCCCTTTGGATTGCCGGTTGTACCCGAGGTGTAGTTCAGGCCGATTGCATCCCACTCATCCGCAGGCATGCGTGGTTCAAAGTGCGGGTCACCCCCGGACACCAGCGCCTCGTAGTCGTTCGAACCCATGCGATCACCGGGCCCGTCATAATCAGGATCATCGACATCGACCACCTGCGGCACACGCTTGCCCGCCGAGCGGAGTTGATCGATTGCCTCGCGGGCGGTATTCGAAAACTCGCGATCAACGATCAGCACTTTGCTGTCCGAATGCTCAAGCACGAAAGCCACCGTTGCCGCGTCCAGTCGCGTGTTGATGCAGTGAAGAACCGCCCCGGACATCGGCACGCCGTAATGCGCCTCGATCATCGGCGGAGTGTTCGGCAGCATGACCGCGACGGTGTCGCCCTCACCGATGTCCATCGCCACCAGACTCGAGGCAAGCCCACGAGCGCGAGACCTCAATTGCGCCCAGGTCAGACGCTGCCTGCCATGAATGACCGCACAGCGCTCTGGATAGACGTCGGCGGCCCAATCAAGCAGCGATAACGGCGTCAGGGGTACATGGTTGGCGGGATTGCGGTCGAGGCCCTCTCGATACGGGTTTGGAATGGTCGGCATGGAGATGTCTCGCGAGTTCGTTCAATCAGGTCCAAGACTGGAAAGATTACCCGCCCCGGGGCTCGATTGCGATCGGCCTTCCTAAGACGCAAGGCTTAGGCATTACGACCGAACCGAAACGCCCCGCCACCAATGCAGGCCGTGTAACCTGCTCTAACTGCCTCGACCACATTCGCGCCACCGGATATCGATATGAGCTCAGAACGCCCGCCACTGCCCTGCGGCACCTACGTCATTCAGTCCCAGGAGCAGGTGCTCTTCGGTTTCCCCGCTGAGCGAGCCGTGATCGATGAAGTCGAGCGCCTCGGCGCACGGCGAGTGTTTCTCACCTCAGGCCGGTCACTCGGGCGATTGCAAGACGGTCCCTTGCAACGCATCGAGCGCGCACTGGGCGATCGTCATTGCGGCAGCTTCGCTCGCATCAGTGCACACAGCCCAAGAGAAGATGTGATCGATGGTGCGAACGCAGCCCGATCAGCTGGTGCAGACTTGCTGGTTGCCGTGGGCGGGGGGTCGGTCATTGACGCGACGAAAGCCATGCTGATGGCGCTCTGGATGAACCTCGACAGCCCGGAGTCGATGGAGCCCTACCGCAACCTGATCGCTGCAGCACCGACTCAGCGCGTTCAAGCTCCGCCCGGTGCGATCCGCATGCTCGCTGTCTCCACCACACTGTCTGCCTCCGAGTTCACACCGAATGCCGGGGTCACCGAGTCCGCAACGCACACCAAACAGTCTTACAGCCATCGCCTCATGGCACCCGTCAGCGTCATTCTCGATCCGGTCGCCACGCTCGATACACCGCTTGATCTGCTTTTCAACACGGCCATTCGTGCAGTCGATCATGCAGTCGAGTCCTTCTGCTCACCGATGGCCAATCTAGCCACCGAGGTGCACTCCCTCCAAGGCTGGCGTCTGCTTGCCCGGTCATTGCCCTTGATTGCAGCTGACCCAAGCGACCTGCATGCACGACTGCAGGCCCAGTTCGGCATGTGGCAGTCGATCGCCGGCTCGGCTGCGGGTGCCCGCGTCGGTGCCAGCCATGGCATCGGCTATGCCCTGGGCGCGACCTTCGGCATTGCCCACGGCCATACCTCCTGCGTGATGCTGCCGGCGGTGTTGCGCTGGAATGCCGCAGTCAACGCCAGCCGCCAGCAGGAATTGTCAGAGGCCAGTGGGAATCCGGATATCCCGGCCGCCGATCTGGTCGCCCGATTGGTCCGGTCACTGAAGCTGCCCGGGAGCCTGCGAGAGGTCGGCATCGGCCCGGAACATTTCGAAGAAATTGCAGTGCGTGCCCTCGAGTACGTCAACCTTCGCAATAACCCCAGACCACTGACGCAAACCAAAGACGTCATTGAAGTCCTGAACCTCGCCGCCTAAAGCAGAGGGCCTGCCGCATGCCGTGCCGTGAAGCCGGCAATTAAGCACCGCTCATTTCAAATGTTGCATCGCAACAAAATTATCGGGATTCAGGTACCCTGACCTTGCTGGAGGGATCTCTCATGCGCTCAAAAAGCCTAGCTAATCTTCCCTATTTCCTGATCGAATCCGATCGTATTGCAATGCACCATCATTTCGCCCAACTGTCGTCTGAAGACCTTCGTCTTCGATTCGGACGTCCACCCGGCGCACAGTGGCTGCGACAGTACGTCGACAACATTGACCTCGAGTCCGACGCCATACTCGGTGTCAGAGCAGGCGACGAGTTGCTTGGCTTCACGCACCTCGCGCTCTATCGGGGTGCTGTCGAACTCGGCCTGTCGGTGCTGCCGAAGGCGCGACATCAAGGGATCGCATCGGCCATGTTCGAACGTGCGGTGCTGCATGCCCGCAATCGGGGGGTGGTCGAACTGTTCATGCATTGCCTGTCTGAAAACCAGGCGATGCGCAAAATTGCCCGGCGCGCCGGCATGCGACTGGTGGTCGAGGGCAGCGAAACAGATGCCTTCATCGAACTGCCCCCTGCGACCATCTTTTCGATTGGCGCCGAGCAGCTTGCCTGCCAGCAGGTGCTGATCGACCTGGCATTGCGCCCGGTCGAAGCGGTCGGCATCGAATGAAGCAGCCTCAAGCGTCCCTGAGATTCATCCTGTCCTCAAGGCAGAGGGATCTGCGGTTTCGTTTGTAGACCCCCATGCTGGCCCGATCCCGGATCGCCCCATTAAGCTGAGCCGCTCACCCACCTGCCAACGAGACCGCCATGCTGTTTTATGACTCAGTCGGACCGAACCCACGCGTTGTTCGCATGTTCGCTGCCGAACGGGGCGTCGCCCTGCCCAGCACCCGGATCGACCTGCGAGCCGGCGAGAACCGTCTAGCGCCGTATCTTGCGAAGAACCCGTCGGGGCAGATGCCCTGCCTCGAACTCGATGACGGAATGGTGCTCGCCGAAATCACAGCCATCTGTGAATACCTCGATGAAATCGGGCCGGCAGGCAAGACCCTGATCGGCAGCACCCCTCAGGAACGGGCAGAAACCCGGATGTGGGTGCGTCGCATCGACCTGAACATCATCGAGCCGATGGCCAATGGCTTCCGGTTCTCCGAGGGGATCAAGATGTTCCAGTCGCGCATCCGGGTGATGCCTCAGGCTGCCGACGATCTGAAAACGCTCGCCCAGGAAAAGCTGACCTGGCTTGACGGTCTGATCGCTGGTCGCAGCTTCATCTGCGGAAACCGCATGACTCTGGCTGACGTCCTGTTGTTCGTGTTCCTGGACTTCGGCTCGAACATCGCCCAGCCGATCAATCCGGCCAACAAGAACATCGTGGCCCTGTACGAGCGCATGAAAGCGCTGCCCAGCGCCGCTGCCTGACCGCATCCCTTAACGGGCACACGGGGCGGGCCCAAACCGCCCCCAAGCGGCCCTCCCAAGGCAAGGGCTCATCCCGAAGCGGTTGCACCGGCCCCTTCAAGAGCCGGACGCGGTTCAACCGGCAGTGGACCCCTTGACCATCAGCCTCATGCCGGCTCGCAGTCTCGCTCCGGTTGCGATCCCTTCGCACAGTTCGAAGCCGGGCGGAGCCAGCACGATGATGGTCGAACCGTGCTCGAACCATCCCAGCTCCTCGCCCCGAGCAAAGGGCAGATCACAGTCGATCTCGTTGGGGCCCTTGTAGCGCAGGTGGAGTCGGACATCCAGCGCGTGCAGTCGCACACTGGCCACCAGAATGGCCGCGACCGCAATCAGCGCCACCGGCGTGCCGCCCGCCAGCTCGGTGTGCAGCACCGCGCGCTCATTGCGACAAAAGAGGCGCTCGACTCGATCCAATGCGATTGGATTGACGTTCCAGGTGTCACCGGTGATGTAGGTGACATGCCGCAAACGACCATCGTCGGGCGCATGGAATCGGTGATACATCGCTGAGGTCAGTCGCAGCGTCACGTACTGTCCGCCCCGAAACCGCTCTGCCGCGGCAGGATCCCCGAGCAACTCGCCCATGGAATACGACGAGCCCTTAGCCTGCAGTGCATTGATGCCCTCGAGGCTGCCGCAGGCACCGACGATTGCATCGCATGGGCTGGCAATCACCGAGGGGTCCGTGTCGAACACCCTCGATCCCGGCTTGAGCGCCCGGGTGAAACAGGCATGCAGACTGCCGAAGCGCTGCTCGCGCGCATCGCTCAGGTCCAGGTCGGTGAACAGCCGCCAGACACGAATCGATAGCTTGGCCAGCAGGGGACTCTCGATCCGGCTGAACCAGCCCATCAGGTGCGTCAGCCCGATCCGGGGTACACGATTGGTCAGCAGAAAGTTCAGATCTTCCTGCAACAGCAGCCGATCCCTGAGTGCGGCAATCCGGGAAACAGGCGCGCGCGGCGTGGCGCTTGGGTCAGTGGACAATGCGGGTTTCATCGATATGTCAAAGGCTTAGGTTACAGGTGTAAGTCTGTTTTTCTGATGACTCTTTGCTGGACGCCCTGATGGACGAAACTCTCACGTTATATGCCCTGCTGGCCGGTGCCGCTGCAGTGACCCTGCCGCGACTGCACCGTCGACTGCAACTGTCGCGGGCCAAGCACCCCTCTCTGGCCGGCCATTCGCGCATGGCCAAGCGGGTCGCAGGCCTGCTGCCGGGCTACACCTACGACGAGGCCCGCTTTTATGCCTCGGATGACGCGCCCCCCGACGTGGTGCTCAAGCGCCGTGCCGGGATGGCCGCCCTGTCGGCCGCCTTCAAGGGCAAGTTCCCGCAATCGATCGCAATGACCCGCCGGGCCCGCGAAGGCATCTCTGACCTGCAGTTCACCGGCGCCTATCGCGTGCCCTTTCAGTACAGCCGCTACGTGCGCGAGCAACTGCCGGTCGGCGCCTTCGTTCAGTCCAGCAGCGGCGTGACTGTCACCGACCTCGACGGCAACGTCTTCTACGACCTCACCGGCTCGTACGGCGTCAATGTCTTTGGCAATGACTTCTACAAGGACTGCATGGCCGACGGTGCCAGCCGCGTCGCCCAGCTCGGCGCCGTCCTCGGCGGCCTGCACCCGGTGGTCGCCGACAATGTCGATCGCCTCAAGCGCCTTTCGGGCCTGGACGAAGTCTCCTTCCACATGTCCGGCACTGAGGCGGTCATGCAGGCAGTGCGACTGGCCCGATACCACACCCGTCGCACTCACCTCGTGCGCTTCACTGGCGCGTATCACGGCTGGTGGGAAGACGTGCAGCCCGGCCCGGGCAATCCGGTCAAGCCGCGTGACGTCTACACCCTGAGCGACATGAGCGATCGCGCACTCCAAGTGCTGAGCACCCGCAAGGACATCGCCTGCGTGCTGATCAACCCCCTGCAGGCCTTGCACGTGAACAAGTCTGCGCCAGGCGACTCCTCGCTGGTCGACAGTTCGCGCCGCGCCGGATTCGATCGTGCCGCCTACACCGAATGGCTGCGCAAGCTGCGCGAAGTCTGTACCGCGCGCGGCATCGTGCTGATCTTCGATGAAGTCTTCGTGGGATTTCGCATCGCCCGCGGCGGCGCACAGGAGTACTTCGGCGTGCAGGCCGACATGGTCACCTACGGCAAGACGCTGGGCGGCGGTCTGCCGGTCGGTGTCGTCTGCGGCCGCGCCGCACTGATGCGCCGCTGGCGTGACGAGCGCCCGGCCGACATCTGCTTCGCCCGCGGCACATTCAATTCTCATCCGCATGTCATGGGTGCGATGGCCGCATTCCTGGATCGGCTGGAAACCCCTGAGATCCAAGCCATCTACGAGGGACTCGACGCGCGCTGGAATGCCCGCGCCGAGCGCTTCAACCAACGCCTCGAAGAGGCTGGACTACCGGTCAGGGTTGCAAACCTGTCCTCGATCTGGACCGTCTATTACACCGAGCCGAGCCGCTACAACTGGATGCTGCAGTACTACCTTCGCGACGCCGGGCTCGCCCTGTCCTGGGTGGGGACCGGCCGGATGGTGTTCAGCCTGAACTACAGCGATGCCGACTTCGAGGCCGCACTGGAGCGCTTCATCCAGGCGGGTACCCGCATGCAGCAGGATGGCTGGTGGTGGAACAATCCCGCGTTGACCGATCGCTCAATCCGGCGCGGGATCCTGAAGGAACTGCTGGCGCGGCGCTTCTCTGGGGAAGACCGCGCCTGAGGGATCAGCCGTGGCGGCGGACCGAATCCATCGGATCGATCAGCTCGCCACGCATCAGGTGCAGGGGCGCCCGGTGATACAGCTTCACGTCATGGAAGGGGTCGGTGATGATCTTCGTCGCCCAGACCAGTCCGGTCATGAAGCTTTGCTGAACGGTCAGTTGCAGCACCCGGAACACCAGACCGCCCACGCCCAGCGCCAGCCAGAGCAGGCCGACATCGCGCACGAACTCCCATGAACCCACGCTCGGTTCGATCAGGCCGAACAGGCTGCGATCCATCCAGAGCACCAGCGGCGAAATCGCCCAGATCGCCATCAGCACCACCTTGCGGCGCAGGTTGTAGCCGACCTTGACGTCTTCCTTGTACTCATGGGTGACCTGGTTCACCTGGTCGTAGCCCTTGGGCTCGAAGAAGAAGTGACCGCACTGGCGCGTCGTCATCGAGACCAGCCAGGCGAGCAGACCCGAGATCGCCGGATCGACGAAGAGCAGCGCATAAGCCACGATGAAGCTCAGGGCGCTCACCAGATGCAGCGATTGATTGATGGTGCTGTGGTGATAGAAGCGATGGTCGTCCCAACGCTGGACACGCAATTGCTCGAGGAAATCTTTCATGGTTCTCCGTCCGGGATTCAGGCACCAAGGGGCGCCAAGCGGCACCAAGGCTTCGCCATTTTCGGTGTGACCGGATGGTGACCAAGCTATGTGAAGAAGGCGTGACATTACGATGACAAAACAAGTTCACCGATAAACGTGTCCTCGGCGAGACAGGCGGTCGTTGCCAGCCCCACACACACCGGATCGTGTCGAACCGTCATCTCTCTGTTGTGCAGGGCTGTCATGCTGTTGTGATGTTGGATCATGACCGTTTATCGGCGATTCGTGTCGACGACCTCCCGCCCACTCGTAGAACCCTGCGAGTGGCCGTCGTCACCGAAACCTATCCGCCTGAAGTCAACGGGGTTTCCCTGACGACTGCCCGCGTGGTGCAGGGCCTGCGCGACCGCGACCATCATGTTCGTCTGGTACGCCCGCGCCAGAGTTCGGATGATTCCGCCGGTACCGACGCCCTTGGGCTCAACGAGGTGTTGCTGCGCGGACTGCCGATCCCGCGCTATCCCCACCTGCGCATGGGCCTGCCGGCCAAGCGCGCGCTGATCGATCACTGGTCGCGCCACCGTCCTGACCTGGTTCACATCGTCACCGAAGGGCCGCTGGGCTGGTCGGCGCTGCAAGCTGCGATTCGACTGAAATTGCCGGTGTGCTCCGACTTTCGCACCAATTTCCATGCCTACAGCCGCCACTACGGCATGGGCTGGCTGCACAAGCCGATCGTCTCGTATCTGCGCAAATTCCATAACCGCTCGCAATTCACGATGGTGCCGACCGAGGCACTCTCACGGGAACTGCAGGAATACGGCTTCAGAAGGCTGCGCGTCGTGGCCCGCGGCGTCGACACCGTCAAGTTCGACCCGGCCAAACGCAGCACTGAACTGCGCGCAGCCTGGGGCTGCAGCGAAAACACCCGAGTGGCGCTGGTGGTCGGGCGGCTTGCGCCCGAAAAGAACCTGGCCCTGTTCCTGGATGCCACCGAAGCGATGCGACGGGTCCAGCCCGACCTGAAAGTGGTGCTGGTTGGCGACGGTCCGGCCGCCCGTGAGTTGCAGGCCCGCAGCCCCTCCTCGATCTTCGCCGGCGCTCAAAGCGGCGAGGCACTGTCTGCTCATTACGCCAGCGCCGACTATTTCATCTTTCCGAGCCTGACCGAAACCTACGGCAATGTCGTCCCGGAGGCGATGGCCAGTGGTCTGACTGTGCTGGCCTACGACTGCGCTGCAGCCGGCCAACTGATTCGCCACCGCGAAAACGGCCTGCTGGCCCCGGTGGGTCGGGCCGATCGCTTCGTCGAAATGGCCGCGCATCTCGCCAGCGATCCGCAAGCAGCCGCATCGATGGCCACCCGTGCCCGTGCCAGCGCCGAATCCATGAGCTGGGAGCGCATTGTCAGCCAGGTCGAAGACACCTACCTCGCCTCGATCGAGTCATTTCCGGCTGACCTGGCCGGCAGCCGATCCCGAAGTGGCTACACTGGCAGTCGTCCATCAGCCAACGGAATCCGCCCGTGAGCGTCGAATCCCTCGTCACTGCCCAGTTCGACGCAACCGTCGGCGGCAACGACATCGTCTTCATCGATTTCTGGGCACCCTGGTGCGGGCCCTGCAAATCCTTTGCGCCGATCTTCGAGCAGGTCGCCGCAGATAACCCCGACGTCAAATTCGTCAAGGTCAATACCGACGAGGAATCCGAGCTGGCCGGTCATTTCGGCATTCGCTCAATTCCAACACTAATGATCTTTCGCGAACAGGTGATCGTCTTTTCTCAGCCGGGCGCCCTGCCCAAGGGCGCACTCGATGACCTGCTGCGTCAGGTGCGCGAACTCGACATGGTCGAGGTCAAGCGCGGCTCGCAGTCGCACGAGTCCGGCGACGACCCCTCGGACACCTGAGGCCGCGCGCTAGTCGGTGTAAGGCTCGCGCAGCTTGACCGGGTCGGTGCGACGACCTCGCATGCGGATATTGAGCACCTCGACCGCGACCGAGAAGGCCATCGCGAAGTAGACATAGCCCTTGGGCACGTGGTGCTCGAAGCCGTCCGCGATCAGCACCACGCCGACCACCAGCAGGAACGACAGCGCCAGCATCTTGAGCGTGGGGTGATTGGTCACCACGCGACCGATCGCCGGCGCAAACACCATCATCAGCGCAACCGACACGACCACCGCAGCGATCATCACCTCGATGCGATCGACCATGCCAACCGCGGTGATGATCGAGTCCAGGGAAAACACCAGGTCGATCAGCATGATCTGCCCGATCACCGCAGCAAACGACGCGGTGACCGCGCGCGACTCGCTGCCGGCTTCGCCCTCGAGCAGCTGGTGGATCTCATGCGTGCTCTTGTAGACCAGAAAGAGGCCGCCCACGATCAGGATCAGATCCCGCCCGGAAATCGCGTGATCGAACAGGGGCAGCGTGAACAGCGGCGCGGTCAGTCCGATGATCCAGGACAACAAGAAAAGCAGGCCGATTCGCATGAACATCGCCAGGAACAGGCCGATGCGCCGGGCGGTTTCGCGCTGGGCGGGGGGCAGTTTGTCGACCAGGATCGAGATGAAGATGATGTTGTCGATTCCCAGCACCAGCTCCAGCGCGGTGAGGGTGATAAAGGCAATCCAGGCCTGAGGCTGGCTGAGCAGTTCAATCATGTCGATTCCCGTGGCAGCGCGCCTGTCATGCTCGATTGCGAAACTGTGAAGTTGGAGGCAAACGCGAACCAAGCATAAATCAGGCGTTCGCATCCACCATGACGAGTCCAGGGGCATCGGATTTCGTACACTAATAAGATGCGGCGCGGCCGCCAGGAGTCGATCGATGACCGAAAAAGCGCTTGCCCGCCTTCAGCTACCCCGTCGTGCCGTGGCACTGGTCCTGGCCGGGGGCCGCGGCAGTCGCCTGGGTCAGCTCACCGACACCCGCGCCAAACCGGCGGTCTACTTCGGCGGCAAGTTCCGGATCGTCGACTTCGCCATGTCCAATTGCCTGAACTCCGGCATCCGGCGCATGGGCGTGCTGGCGCAATACAAGTCGCACAGCCTGCTGCGTCACATCCAGCGCGGCTGGGGCTTTCTGAAGTCCGAGATGAACGAGTTCGTCGACCTGCTGCCGGCGCAGCAACGCATCGACGAGGGCTCCTGGTACCGCGGCACCGCCGATGCGGTCTATCAGAACCTCGACATCCTGCGTGCTCACCGGCCCGACTACATCCTTGTGCTGGCCGGCGACCATATCTACAAGATGGACTACACCCGCATGCTGGTCGACCATGTCGAGCATGGTGCGGCGTGCACGGTCGGCTGCATCGAGGTGCCGCGCAGCGAGGCCCATGCATTCGGCGTGATGAAGGTCGACGACCGCAACCGCATCCTTGAATTCAACGAAAAGCCGGCCGAGCCTGACACCATTCCAGGCCGGCCTGATACCAGCCTGGCCAGCATGGGCATCTACCTGTTCGATGCCGAGCTGCTCTACGACGAGCTGCCGCGGCACATGAGCGGCGACACCACTCAGCACGACTTCGGTCGCGACGTCATCCCAGCGCTGGTGAAGGCTGGCCATGCGGTCGCCCATCCCTTCGGGCTGAGCTGTGTCGGCACCGAGCCCGGCAAGCAGCCCTATTGGCGCGATGTCGGCACGCTGGATGCCTACTGGTCGGCCAACATCGACCTCACCGCCACCGACCCGGACCTGAACCTGTACGACCGGGACTGGCCGATCTGGACTTATCAGGAGCAGCTGCCGCCCGCCAAGTTTGTCCACAACACCGGGGAGCGAAAAGGCACCGCGGTGGAGTCGATGGTTTCGGGTGGCTGCATCATTTCGGGGTCACTGGACCGCTCGCTGCTGTTTTCGAGCTGCCGCGTGCACTCCTACTCGAAGGTGTCCTGGTCGGTGCTGCTGCCGGAAGTGCAGGTCGGGCGGGGTGCACGCCTGACCCGGACGATCGTCGATCGCGGCTGCGTGGTACCCGACGGGCTGATCGTGGGCGAGGACCCTGAACTCGATGCGGCCCGCTTCAACCGCACCGCAAACGGCATCACCCTGATCACCCGCGACATGCTCGCCCGACTCGAATGAAGGCAGGCGGCTCGCTGCGGGTGCTGCATGCGGCGGCCGAGTGGTTTCCGCTGGTCAAGACCGGGGGACTGGCCGATGTGGTGGCGGCCCTGCCGGTTGCCCAGAGCGAGATAGGCCTGAAGGCGCGGCTGCTGCTACCGGCCTACCCGGCCCTGCGCGATGCGATCGAATCGGCGCGGGTGATCGCTCAGTGCGGGCCGGCCTTTGGTGCCGGCCGGGTCACGCTGCTGCGCGGGCGCCTGCCCGGGTACCCGATCCCGGTCTATCTGATCGATGCGCCCTGGTTCTTTGCGCGCCGCGGCAATCCCTATCTCGAGCCGAGTGGCAGTGAGTGGCCGGACAACCACCTGCGCTTTGCCCTGCTGGGTTGGGTCGCCGCGCAACTGGCCGAGGGGGGGCTGGACCCGAGCTGGTCGCCCCAGGTGCTGCATGCGCATGACTGGCATGCCGCCCTGGCGCCGGTGTATCTGGCCGCACACGGGGCCACCGCCACCACCGAGCGTCGCTCGCGCAGTGTGCTCACCGTGCACAACCTCGCATATCAGGGGCGATTTCCGGTGGAGCGCTTTGCCGGGTTGCAGCTGCCCGACTGGATGTCCGGTCCGTCGGGCATCGAGTTCCACGGCGATCTGCGTTTTCTGAAGGGCGGGCTGATGTTCGCCGACCGGATCACCACGGTCAGTCCGACCTACGCCCGCGAGATCCTGACACCGGCTGAAGGTCATCAGCTCGAGCCGGTGCTGCGCCATCGGGGGGATGCCCTGTCCGGCATCGTCAACGGGATCGACACCGGCGTCTGGAACCCGGCGGGCGATCCGGCGATCGCCACCCCTTACGATGCCCAGCACATCGAGGGCAAGTCTGTTTGCAAGCGGGCGCTGCAGCTCGAATGCGGCCTCGATGCGCAGCCGCAGGCACCGCTACTGACGGTGGTCAGCCGGCTGACGTCGCAAAAGGGGCTCGACCTGCTGCTTGGGGCGCTGGGCAGCTGGCTTTCCCTGGGCGGACAGCTGGCCTTGCTGGGGACGGGCGACGCCGACCTGGAACACGCCTGGCGTGCAGCCGCCGAGGCGCATCCGGGCCGAGTGGCGGTGCGTATCGGTTATGACGAAGCCTTCGCCCACCGACTGATTGCCGGGGCTGATCTGATCGGTGTGCCCTCGCGATTCGAGCCCTGCGGACTGACACAGCTCTATGGCCTGCGATACGGCACCCTGCCGCTGGTACACCGGGTGGGGGGACTGGCCGATACGGTGGTCGATGCCGATGAGTCGGCCCTGAACGAGGATCGGGCCACCGGCTTTGCCTTCGAGGGTGCATCGGTCGACGCACTGGCCGGAACGCTGCATCGGGCCCACAGCCTGTGGCACCAGCCGCCCGCCTGGCAACAGATCATGCGCAGGGCGATGGTCCAGGACACCTCCTGGCAGGCGCCGGCCTCGCGTTATGCCGATCTGTATCGGACGCTGCTGGCGTCACCTGAAGCATCACACACGTGAGCTAGACTCGGCCGGCTCGAATTCGCCCGCGACCTGCGCACAGTGACCGATGGACCAAGCTGACCGTACGCCCAAGCCCTCCCAACAAGCCGATCTACCGGTGCGGCCGGCCGGCTTCAATCCCTGGTGGCTCGCGACCCTGGCGGCTCTGGCCCTGGCGACTCTGGCCGCGACTGCCTTTCTGCTCAAGCCGGTTCCGCCCAGCCGGGTGGTGATCTCGACCGGCAGCGCAGGCGGGAGTTACCAAACCTTTGCCGAGCAATATCGCGTGGAACTGGCCAAGCACGGCATCGAACTCGAGCTGCGGCCGTCGACCGGCGCGGTCGAAAATCTGAATCGACTGTCCGATCCGAACAGCGGTGTCGATCTGGCGCTCTTTCAGACCGGGCTGCCCACGCCAGCCGGACAGCAAAATATCGTGATGCTGGGCCATGTCTTTTATGAGCCGATGTGGCTGCTCACCCATGCCGGCAAAGAGATCACCGACATTCGCGAACTGGCCGGCAAGAAGGTGGCCATCGGCCCGGTGGGCTCTGGCAGCAATGTGGTGGCCACGGCACTGATCAAGGACTATGGCCTGGACAAGCCTGCCGACAACGGCGGGCGCGGGCAGATCGAGTTCTTCGAGATCGGCGGTTATCCCGCCATTGAGGCGCTGGAGTCCGGTGCACTGGATGCCGTCTTCTTCCTGACCTCGCCCAAGGCGCCGATCGTTGCCAAGGTGCTCAGCAATCCCAAGCTGCATCTGGTCAGCCTGAGTCGGGCCGACGCAATGACCCGGCGCGCGCCCTACCTGCACAAGCTGATCCTGCCGGCCGGGTCGATCGTCCCGCACGACGACCTGCCGCCCAAGGATGTCACCCTGGTCGCCACCACCGCAGTGCTGCTGGCCCGCGAAGACCTGCACCCCCTGGTCATCGATCTGATGGTCGAAGCGGCGCGTCAGGTGCATGGGTCGAGTTCGATCCTGGCAAAGCCCGGTCTATTCCCAAATACTGAACCCGGCCCCTTTCCGCTGTCATCGGAAGCCGAGCGCTATTACAAGAACGGGCCCGGCTTCCTGCGCCAGTACCTGCCGCTGTCTCAGGCGATCTGGGCGCAACGCCTGTTGTTCTTTGCGCTGCCGCTGGTGGCATTCGTCGGTCCGATCGCCCACTTCGGCCCGATTGCCTGGCGCTGGCACATGCGCCGGCGCATCTACCGCTGGTATGGCGAGCTGCACCTGATCGAGGCGGCGGTGATGGCCGGGCGCGGCGACAGCAAGGACCAGTTGCGCCGCCTGCATCAGATCGACGCCCAGCTGGTGTCCACCGGCACGCCGCTGGCCTTCAGCGCAGACCTGTACTCCCTGCGCGCGCACCTGCACTTCGTGCACAACCAGCTCGAAGAGCGGATCGCGCAGGTCAGCCGGGCGCGACTGGCCGCATCGGCACGCATCGCAGGAACATGAGCCCAGGCGGTCTGGTCAGCGTGCGCTCACTGTTGGCCGCATTGGCTGGGGCGATTGTGGCCTTGAGTATCGTGGCCTTCCTGGCCTACCGCCATCTGCCCTCGGTTCGCTTTCAGGACCTCCGATTCACGGTGTCATCGGACCCCCTGCCGCCTGCTGAAGCCCAGGGCCGAACCCAGGCCCGCCTGCTGGCCGAGCGCATGGCCGATCAGGTCCAGCTGGCAGCCG
>Ga0114979_10000804_pt1 | contig 20869 bp, 22 predicted proteins | sample S_140625_EF_Meta_FD_87315 | JGI IMG/M metagenome (GOLD analysis project Ga0114979, IMG submission 87315) | Freshwater microbial communities from Lake Simoncouche, Canada to study carbon cycling - S_140625_EF_MetaG | ecosystem: Environmental > Aquatic > Freshwater > Lake | place: Lake...
GCAATCTTGTTCTTCTTGGGCAGCTGATCTTTGTCTGAGAGAGCTTTGTACAGTTTCACTGCCTCGTAATCTCCAGCTGAAGCTTCTTCAGCCTCAAACAAGAGCGATCCAAGCCGTCTAGAAGATTCTGTGAACTTGTCTTTTCCAATGACGCTTCTAATGACCGCTGAAGCAACCTTGGGGTCTTTGAACTTTCTTTGCGAAGAATTGAACGAGCCAACAAATTCATCCATGTCTTTGACGGTGTTCTTTTGCACCACTTGCTCTGGAGCGTCATTCTTGATTTCTTGGGTATCTTGGAGAACTTGACCAACTTGTTGTAGAGATGGCGATGGCTTCGGAGTAGCTTGAGGATTCCTGTCAAAGATTGACTTGATCTCTTTGGGTGTTGACCTGGTGAAGTCTTCGATTAGCTCTTCGAGGCTCAAGTACTTTTTGAAGGGTAAATCTCCCAGAGTGATGCCAAGGCTCCTTGACAGTTTTCTAAATCCCTTGAACAATCCTTCGGGTGGCTTAAGCTTTCCTGCGGTTAGAATGGCTTTGATCTCATCAGCGTTTGGAAGCTCAAACTTCTCCACGTCTTCAGGCTTCATCTTGTCAAAAGGAGTGTTCATGAGATCTTCTTTGACGGACTCAAATTGCTTCTGGACCTCAGGGTCCTTGAGCGCACTCTTCTGATCTTTTTGAACTCTGCTAACGATCTCTTTTGCGCCTCTGTCTATCATGATCTTGAGCATATTGTAGTCACTCTCCATCTGAGTGATCTTCCCTATCGGGCTTTGCTCCATTCCAAACAGCGCACGGGTCACAGAAGAGAGTCCAGTTCCGATCTTCGACAGCAGGCCGCCCTTCTTTGGTAAGATGGTATCTATCTCTCTGAATACCACGTCTAGAGTGGCTTTAGTGTTCTCAAAGAACTCTGGCAGAGTGCCTTCATAGTCCTTCAGTTCTTTCTTAAGCTTCTCGCCAACCTCTTGCATTTTCTCGATTGCGGCAGTGGCTCGATCAAGTATGCCGCTCTCTTCATCTTCTTCAAGGATGAGAGCAGCTTCGTACTTGGGAACGCCTCTAGATTCAGCTATCAACTTTGTTGTTGTGTCAAGCTGCTCGTATAGCCCATGAATCTCATGAAGAGACTCATAGGCCAGATGTAGTGATGACTTTTTGCTAGATACTTTCTTCACCTGAATAACTATCACTCTTGGCTAAGTACTGCCTGACATCTACACCGCAGCTCACTAGTAGTTCAGCGCCAGACATGTCTCGATACCTCTCAAGGTAGATCACCTCTTTGATACCAGAGTTGATTATGGACTTTGCGCACTGCCGGCATGGAGAGAGTGTAAGATACAACTTCTTGCGCTTAGGATTGTTGAAGTCAAGCTTGATTAGAGCATTGACCTCTGCATGAATGAAGCCGCTACAACCAGGTTCATGACTTTCTGGCTCATGCGGGCCACCTGCATAGTTGCCATTGTAGCCGATTGCTAGAACCTGTGTATTGTCTTCAGAGACAACCACGGCACCAACTTGGAACCTTGGATCGTATGAGCGCTTTGCAATAGTCTTTGCAAAATCAATCCAAATCTCATCCCAGCTGGGTCTTGTCATGCTCACTCCCGGTCAAAGATGGTCTCAATGTTGACTTCTGCTGGAAGATTGAATCCCGCAGCCTTTCTGTGGCCACCACCGCCAAACTTCTTTGCGACTTCACTCACATCGGAGTCCTCATGATGGGCACGGAGGCTGACTTTCACCTGGCGCGTCTCATGGTCGTAGTACCAGATCACTGCAAAGTCGCACTTAGGAGACAAAGCCGCACCGATCTCAGACATCCAGTGCGGAGAGTTCACCACAAGCACTTCTTTGCCAGAAATCTTCCTTGGCGAAGCATTCTTTGCGATCTTTGAGATCACTGTCTTTGAGTATGCAAGGATGTAGGCCCCACGTTCCTGGGCGTTGTCGACCTCGGAATCGTCCAGGTACTTGTCGAACTCCTCGAAGTCGAACTTCACCATGTCGAATGCAGCCGAGAACTCTTTCGAGTACGGGATCTCCCATTTCCAGAGGTCGCGGTCCTCGATGAACTTAATGAGACGAGGAGCCTCCTTTCCAGGGTGGAAGAACTTCCAAGCCAGCATGGCTCCGCTGTGGTTCATGTCGAATCGAGTGCAGGAGACATCATGCAGCTCAACCATCGCCGACTTGTGATGGTCGATCACAATGATGCTCTTGGCTTCCTGCATCAATCGCTTTGTAGTGACGTTGTCGTATGAGAAATCAAGGATGACGACGTTCTTTGCAGTCACGTCAGGAGGCGGCTCGCCATGCTTTGCAGCGTGGTATTCAGCCCTATCGCCGAGAAGCTTCCATGCAGAATATGCTGCTCCAAATCCGTCTGTACAGTTCGCGTGATAGATGACTAGATTTACTGCACTTGGCTCGACCATGATTTTCCTTGATTGCTAGTTCCGGCTCTAAGTATGAGCTGGAATGGTTGCAACAACTAACCACGATCGATTATAACACGCTCAGAAGAGGATTTATCACCCATCTCGTAGATTTCTGAGTCTTCTAGAGCAAAGATCTGGTAAGGACAACCCGACTGGATAGAGATGCCTAAACCCGGAGTCAAAATAGACTCTTGATACGGAAATTCTTTAGGGTGATCTGCAGAATACTCACAGCCATGAACAACACGAATCTTGCCCCTTCTGAGAAACAAGGCTTCGTTCTTTGACGTGTAGTACTTGAGAGAGTTCGAACAGCCAGCTCTCATGAACAAGATCTTCGTATGGACGACGTCCATCGAGCCTATGCTAATCTCGTATCCCCACTGCTTGTCTACGACCTTTGATTCGGTCTTCCATGATGTCCTGTAGTCATCTCTGAACTTCATCTAGCCTCCAAACTTGTCAAAGTGCTTAAAGCATCTTGGCTGGTACAGCTCGAGACCTCCCACTTCGACTTCCTGCTCTGGTCGGCCACCGGTCTTTGTGGTGTAGTAAGCGTCAGCTCCGCAGATGGTGCAAACAGCTGGACATATCTCTATCTTGGTTGCGAACGGCATCATCGATTGCACCTCTTCAAGCGACTCTCCAGATGATGCCAACTGCAAGGAAGAGACCAGCACTGTCCTACCCTGTTTGAACTGCGCTATAAGCGCTTGCGCACAGCCAGGAATCATAAATGCTTCGTCAACGGCTACAACAGAGGGCCTCATAGAGGGCTTCGTGTCCATTACATGACGGCTAATCTCTAGACCATGAGAGACGCGAATCGCAGGGATCTTGCCACCGTTGTGAGTATTGATGTGGTCTTCACCGTATCTCGAGTCTATGCCTGGTTTAAAGCACATGATGTTGGTCTTCTTGAGAAAGTACCGATCGATCACTGACAAGAGCTTTGTGGTCTTTCCGCCAAACATTGGACCTGTGAAAATAACGAATTCGTTCATAGACATTAGATCTTCCACCATTGAAATGTCTTCTCCAGACCACTAACTAGACTGTAGAACGGCACATAGCCAAGAGAAGTTGTAGAGTTAGTAATATCAGCAAGAGTGTGCTTTACGTCCCCTGGTCGCTCAGGGGCGTGAACAACTTCAAACTTGCCGAACCTTTCTCTGAAAATCTCTAAGATCTGGTTGTTTGATACGCTTCGACCTGTTCCAATATTGAAGACCTCTCCAGACATTCGCTTCTCAACTTGAGATGCCAAGATGTTTGCAGCCACCACATCGCCAACGTACACCATATCTCTAGTCTGGCTTCCATCGCCATCCGACCTCAACGGAAGACCCTTGGAGATCTTGTCACACCAAGCTGAGATTGCCGTGGAGTATGGTGAGTCTCCAAGTTGATTTGGACCGTACACATTGAAGTATCTGAGGCAGACAGAATCCACGCCATAGAGCTTGCTTGACATTTTCAAGAAGCTTTCCACCGTAAGCTTCTGCAGAGCATATGGAGATGCTGGATTCTTGTCGGTCCACTCGTCCGTTGGAAGCTTGGTGGTGTTTCCATACACGGCGCAAGTTGAAGAGAAGACGATCCTCGGCTTGTTCTTGGATCTGGCGACAGCCATGACCAGATCCATCGTCATATTGACGTTGATCTCTGTGGTCTGTGCAGGATACTCGACAGTGTATGACACCCTTGGATTTGCAGCAAGGTGGAAGATCGTGTCGTACATGCCGCTCTCTACCCTGTTCAGCACAGCTGGATCTGCAAAGCCTCCATACACCAGCAGGACCATATCTTCTGGTCTCTTCCTGTTAGCCTCAATGCTCTTCTCCCAGATGGGAAGTCCAGTAGTGAGCATGTGGCGCACATTGAGTCCCTCGAGGAACTCCACGTGGCCATTCGACATGTCATCGACAACATCGACAGTCCAACCAGATTCAACGAGGGCGTGGGTCAAGTTCGATCCGATAAACCCAGCGCCGCCAGTGACTAGAGCACGCATCGATCACTCTCCATGGAGGTTGTCCTGCATGTGGAATCTCTTGCCGGTGTCCTTGAGATCTCCACTGAGGTAGCGAAGCACATCGCTGGCCATGTCTCGAGCAGTGCAAGTCGGAACATTCTGGGCTATGTGGTTCAGGTCCCTGAGTGACGTGAACGGGAAATCATGAGGAATTCCCATCATGTGGAGAGTCTCACGGATGGATAGACCGCGATCCTCAAACGGGTGCATGAGATGCGTCAGGGTACGTCCCACCATTGCGTTCGTGCGGTCGTAGTAGAATCCAGGAGATCCATCCATGAACCTGCCGCCACCAGCGATCTTTGCCTTGATCGATTCCAGTCGCCGAATCTCTCGAGAATCAGGGTAGTTGCTCTTCAGGTATTCGAGGCACTGAGAGAGCAAGCCTTTCTCTGCGAGGTAAGTGTACACTGAGTGGATTGATCCCTCATCGTGTCCCTTCACAAACTCCTGGTGGGTAGTGTTGTGGTGCTTGAGGATGAACTCGTACGAGCGATATTCCTGCGTGGCAGACTTCAGCGTGAACTCATTCTGGTTTGCCGCGCCCTCAGGGACCTGCTTGATGTACTCGTGGTATGGAACAGTGTGCCTGTTGAACGTCGACATCTCTGGACAATTTCCATCCCGCCAGTAGAAGTAGAACGTCCTGATCCTTCGCTGCGGGATGCCGTGTAGCATCGTGTTTGTACGGTAGACCGAGAAAGAGTAGTCGTGCTTCTTTGCCAGGTCGTGGAGACCATCGAGGACCTTCTTGCCCGAGTTTGTGAACAGACCAGGCGCGTTCTCTCCAAAGAACACCTTCGGCTTGACCTGACCGAGGACAACCTCAGCCGACTCAAACATCCACTTGTTCTTGTCGTCACGAGTCTCATCACTTCGGCTGGTGTTCAGCTGGCTTAGGCCAGCGCAAGGACAGACGGAGTTCACAAAGTCCAGCTCGCCCTCTGGGATTACACCACCCTCATCAAGGGAGATGCGCGGTACGTCAGGCCAGTAATTCTGGATGTGCTTCTCATTGTCGGCAAATGCCTTGTAGCTGAGGTGGTACTGAGGCTTATTTCCAGTCGCCAGGCTACAGCCAATCGCGCTGCCTCCGATCAGAGGAATGATGGTGGACCACTTCGTATCAGACATTCTTTCTCCTGTATTTCGATTCGATCTTCTCGATGGTACCACGCTTCACTAGCTCCTGAAGCAGCGCCCACGTCTCCTTCCAGTTTCCTTCCTGCTTGTACAGCCCAGGGTACCTCGACTCGGCAATCTTTGCGATCGAGTTGTGATCAGAGGCGCCACCGAGCTCATCCAGGATAGAAAGCAGGTTGGACTCCTTGTCAGTAGCGAGGTAGTCAAGAGACTTATCGACCTGAACCGTCGCCTTGCTCTCTACCTGCTTTACGGGCTTGGGTGCCATGATCTGGCGCTTGGCCTTCTTGAGTTCCTTGAGCTGCTTGGCAAAGTCTGGTTGGGCGCTCATCATCAGCTCGCAGTCCTGCTCAAGAGCAACAGGGGCTGGGGCTGATTCTTTGATCGGCTTTGGCCCAACGCTCTCCTTGGAGATCGGAGCCGCCGCCCTCTTGAGGGCAAGCTTCTTGTTCTCTCGCAGCCTTCGGTACACGCCATACTGGCAACAAGAAATCTCACAGCCGAAGTTTGTAAAATAACCAAGCTCTGACACTTCTCGCATGTGCATCTTCGACTCATCTTCATCGCTGAGCTCAAAGAAGTTGTCTAGATCGCGTCGGATTGCGTTGATGAGCCTGCGGCCAACCTCAGCTGAGATCGAGTGCTCGAGGTCAGCATAGAAGTAGTTGACCGTGTCCATCGCCCCGACGCCAGGCACCACGAACTCATCGTCCTCATCGATGTTCCCAGGATTACCCTCTCGGATCAGAGTCCCAACGTCCGGCATGCGCGCCAAGTTACAGGAGAAGTGATATCCGTAGTAGTTTCCAATCCCTCTGGTGGAGTTCAGAAACTCAAAGGACTGCTTCATGTCTGGCTTGGTCTTGTAGAAGTTCACAAACTTGGGTCCCATGTAGGTGAACCAGTACAAGATGTCAGACGGACGAGTGGAACGCTCAGCCAGCTCCTGTGGAGTGGTGCCGAGCTTGTGGTCGATCGGAGTCCCACCGATGCTCCTGGCATAGTTCCTGGCGGCGACCTGGAGGCTTGTGCGAAGCTCGGTCGTTCCGTAGATCTGCTCCTTTGACTTTGCGGCAGATTCAAGGTTCTCGCAGAGCTGGAGCTGGTAAGCCTTATCGCTAACCAGACGCTCATAGACTATGAAGTCCGCGCCAGTGTTTCGGACCGCAATCTTGACTGTGTTCGACGGACCATAGAACTTGACGATGGCAGAGTTGATCAGCCGGTCCTCAAAGGTCGCCTTTGAGTTGTAGTTCAGGTTCTCGTTGAGCCAGATGATCTCATCGTGGAAGCTACGGTTTGGGTGGAAGTACGGTACGGACTTTCCATCCACCACAAACCCGTAACCGAACTGCGACTCTTCTTCGGGCTTGTGCCGGAATTCATCGAAAGTCTGAGACTGTGCAAATCGCACAAGGTACTCTCGACGATTCATCTCCTTGATGAACTTGACAAAGTCCTTCTTCTTGTCTGAGTCGATCAAAGCGATAAGCTCAGCGTCACTGAGCCTCAAGAGCTGGGCATTTGTCATCTTAGAGGTCCTCGAGGTGACGTCGATTTTCTTTGCCGACGAAGGGATTGTTGACGAAGATGACTTTGGTATCGAGATAGTTGGCGTCGATAGCCTTCCGGATCTCTTGGGCCTGGATCTCATCGTCTTCGTAGAAGTAATCAACTTGGACACCAAGCCTCGCAAGATCGAGGATAGTCTTGGCTTTGTGCTGTCCAGAAGATACTCGAGTCTTTCGTTCATATGGTACCTGGTTGAAGAAGACCGTGTTGTTGATTCCGTTCCTGCGGAGGAAGGCAAGGGTCTCTGCCTCCTCCTGCTGGCTACGTCCCGTGATGATCACGTCCTGCGGACCTGGGCGGATGCCACAGACACCATCGCCAAGGTGGATCACGCCATCGATATCAAAGCCATTTACCTTCATGCAGCCTTCCGCCGGAAGGTGAAGTCAAACACCTTCTTCTGCTTGAACATCATGATCGGATGCTCGGTGACTTCCCAGAGGACAGGGTCAAAGAACCGTGCGGGGTACTCCTTGAACCTGCCAGATGTCTTGTGGAACTCAATCGCGACCGTCTCAACAAAGTCGGGAATCTTATCGATGGTGTCAAGCAGGTCGTACTCCTTGCCCTCGATATCGATCTTCAGGACCTGGGGACGGTACTGTTCGAGAAGTGCGCTGAAGTTGTGCGAATCGACCTCGACCGAGACATCGCTTGAGTTGCGTCGCTTTGCGGTGGAGGAAGACACCGAGTTCCGCTGGGAAGTCGCATAGTAGAACGTGCACTTTGGATCGTTGTGCTCGCTGACAGCCGCGTTCAGGTTCAGGGAATTCGGCGAGTTCAGCTGGAGCATCGCAAAGTTGTCCGGGCACGGCTCAACTGCAATCACCTGCTTTGCCCCAGCATCCACTGCCATTCGAGCAAATCCACCGATGTTTGCGCCAAGATCCATCACGACCTTGCCCTTGACATCGATGTCACCGTAGTTTCGCTGGCACTCCTTGATCGAGTTTGGATCGAAGGTGTCGATTCGAATGTAGTAGCCGCTTGGCAACTTCTTGACCTTGCACTCGACAAAGTCCCGAAGCTTACCATCAAATCGACGACCGACAGGAAGCTCTTGATTCTCAGTGCTCACTTGACCTCCCGATTTCCGGACGGCGTGATCGCGTAGAGGTCTTGGGCCTTGTACGGCTTGTTCTGACGCTCGGTGTACCGCGTTAGGCGGCGCTGGGAGAGGGACTCGCACTCGTAAACGGTCTCATTCAGGGTGAGTTGCTGGGGAGGCGTCTTCTGGGTGAAGGCGCTCGGACCACGGAGGGCACCGACCAGACCCATCTCACGGGCGACCTTGAGATAGCGCACCGCATCGATGACCACGCCAGCCGAGTTCGGAGAGTCGATGACAGAGAGCTGTGCATCGAGGATGACCGGCGCGCCGAGGAAGCCCTCCATCTCAACGCGGAAGTTTGCCACTTTGTTGTCACCGTAATACCGAATGTACTCGGACGGACCCGCATGGAGGAATGAACCCTCAGGGTTCACGTTGCGGATCACGTTCTGTGCACGGATCACGTTCTCCTTCGAGACCTTCTTGTACTTAAGGCGGGACTGGTCGGTCATGTTCAGGAAGTCGGTGTTACCGCCGACATTTCGCTGGATGTGGCACTTGACCTTGTGACCACGCTCAAAGGCGAGCTCCTGAATCATCTGGCTGAGAATCGAAGCGCCGAACTGCGACTTCATGTCATCACCGATGAGGGGAATTCCAGCATCAATAAACTTCTGCTCCCACTCAGGATTCGAAGCAATAAACACCGGAATGCAGTTCAGGAAGGAGACGCGTGCCTTGAGACAAGCCTCAGCGTAGAACTCAGTCGCCTTCTGGGATCCGACAGGCAGGTAGTTGATGAGGATATCGACCTTGCGATCGACAAGAACCTGGGTGACATCGACCGGCTTCTCGTCCGAAGCGCGGAAAGCCTCGTCATCAGAGTAGTTCTCCATGACAGAAGCGATGCCGTCGAGGATGGGGCCCATCTGCACGGTGGGACCAGCCGGAACATTCTTCTCATAGATCGGAGTGCAGTTGGGCTTCGCAAAGATCGCATCACGGAGCGACTTGCCGACCTTTCGCTTGTCGACATCGAATGCCGCAACAACCTCGACATCTCGAACATTGTAGCCGCCGATGTCGCCCTTCATCAGGCCATCTCGCTCGGCACCGTTCGTGTAGCCGTTGTAGTAGGTGAGGCCCTGGTAGAGAGAGCTGGCACAGTTGCCAATGCCAACAATCGCAACGCGGATCTTGGCGGTCTCAGGGGTGTTCTTAGCGGACATTGTTGACTCCATTGTGAAGACTATTGAACTTGTCGGTTTCGAGATTCCAGCGGTAAGACTGGGGACTCAGGTGAATGCTCTTGGGACGTTCCATGTACTCGAAGTCGAGTTCTCCGTTGCTGTTGATAAACTTGGCTGGCCAGTGGAAGATGCGCCAACCGTTCTCAGATCCCATCTTATCCTGGGCAGCATTGAATGTTTCGACCAGCTTAGTACGTTCTGCCCAAGAACCATAGAATGCCGTACCCTTGAAGAGTCCGGTGCCAGGAAGCTTTCGAGACTCATTCTCGATCGGGAGTAAGTTCACCAGCTCAACATTCTTGATTCCGAGCTCCTTGACTTGCTGCTCGAGCTCTGTCGCCAAACGCTGGATCTCAGCCAGCCCGTCAGGAGTCCGCATCAGGTGGTGACGGACATCGATGTTGCCGAGGTAGATCGTGATGCTGTCAAGGTCAGAGAGCTTGATACCGGAGCGCTCCTCGATCTTCTTACCGAGTCCATCACGGAGAGTGCTGAACAGCGTCAGACCATCATTGCGGCAGACCATCTGGCCAGGGTGGTAGGTCGAGAAACTGTGGCTGTCACCAAAGCAGAGGTTCCGAGTACGCTCGACGTGATCGAATCGACGAGTGTTCCGGCAGATCTCATCAAGGCGCTCAGGATCCAGCTGCACGACATCCTTGCTGGTGGACTTGTTCGTCCAGCGGCTCTTGACGCTAGCGCCAATCATAGGCATGTCGTGGTTCATCACAAAGGTCTGGCCCTTGAAGTCCTGGATTCGCTTGAATCGCCAAACGACGTTGTCATCGATACCGAAGAAGTAGTTGATCGCGCCGCCGTAGGCAATACCGAGCGAGATGATCAGAACGTCGTAACCCTCGTAGGTGTCACGCTGGCCCAGGATCTCTACGTTCTTCCATCCGGCATTCACCAGCATGTTGCGGTAGAGCTGGACCCAAGCAGAGTTGTGAGAGTGTTTTGCCTTTGGAGTGACGCGCTCTAGACCGTCAATCGCAATCTTGGCGTCCTTGGGGACATTGAAATCCGTGAAGAAGCTAGCAGACATTATCGAACTCCCGTGCTACCGAAGGCACCATCGCCTCGAATTGTGTTTTCGTCATAGAGATTGTTAAGCTCTACGACTTCGACATTATCATAAAAGACCGGAAGAAGTACAAACTGCGTGATCTTATCTCCACCAGAGATAATCTGCGGCTCAGATCCGACATTCATCATGTGGAGGTGAATCTCACCCTGGTAGTCCTCGTCGACAACGCAGGCTCCAACAACCAGCTCCTTCTTTGCCGCAATGCCGCTCTTGTTGAAGGCGATCAAAGCATGACCCTTCGGAACGTTTGCCTTGATCCCGCTCGGGATGAGAACGCTACTCCCAGGATTCACCATGTAGACATCTGCGCTGGGCACAAAGAAGTCGATCCCTGCTGACTGCGGAGTTCCGCGGGCTGGAGTCTTGACGTCACAAATCTTCGAGATTTTCACTTGGTCTCCTTCTTGGACTGGCGATAGTTGTTCCAGGCGCCGAGGTATGCAGCGGCGTCTAGGAAATTGTCTTCCTTGTAGTTGTAGGAGTGCCGAGAGAACTTGAGCGCGATCAGCATCGCAAACATGTCATCAGCATCGAACTGCTTGCCGGTCATGTTGGAGGCAATCGCTGCGGCACGTTCCAGACCCTCACCGATCGGTCCATACTGCCGTTCCTTCTCTTCAGAGCGATTGTTGATGATTTCGTCAGCAGCCTTAAGAATGTTCATCAGAAGATCCTCTTCATTATGTTCTTGGTCCATTCGTTGATTTCTTCCTTGGTCAGCTCCCGTCGGGGTAGCTGGAGCATCTCTTCCTCGACAACGGACCACGTGATGTCGTCTCGGAGCTTGAACTTGGTATTGTTTGGAACTGGCTCATATTCTATCAGCGCTTTCATCATCTCAAAGTGGCGCTGGTAGACGTGGTAGCTTCCAGCGTGGTGAAAGTATTGACCGAGCTCAGCGTTGATTCCTCGGGCACAAAGCTCATTCAGCATCATCTGCTGGAACATGCTGAAGGTGAACACATCGTTGCAGAATCCATAGACCGCATCGTTCGATCGCATGTTGACTGCGAGGTGAAGCTTGCCTGCACGGAGGAAGAACTGGATGTACTGCGTGCAGGGATAGTCCTTATCGTTTCCAGACTTGTGGTGCGGTTGATTTATGGCGATCGTGGCTCGGCGGGTGTCATTATCTCGAACGATCTCATCGATGACCCACTGCCACTGGGGCTTCAGGTAAGTCCCGTAGTTCGATTCGACTTCGTTCTTGTCATCTGCGATCTGACGCCAGATCGCTGCCAACTTCCCGATATTTTCCACACTGCGGTTTGCAGAGAGATACCACAGCCACTCAGCGACGGCATACTGCGGGCTGAACTTACGTGCTGGAGCCGCAATCATCATGTCTGTAGGGTCTTCTATCACGATGCTCGAGCAAAGCCGCTCGATCACTTTCGATCCACGCGTAGTGACTTCATCACCAAACGTATCTAGTTCTCTAAGCTCGCCGATGAGCGCAAGTTCAAGGTTTCTGTATTTCATGGGCATATCCTACTTGGGATTGGTGGGAAGTACAGTCACTTTTCGATGTTTATGACCTTGAGCTTCTGCCACCGAGTCGACATTCCAAAGTCGCCCTTCTCAACTTCTGCGGCTGCAAATGTGAACCGGTTCAGAGAACTTCCAGCCGCGGCACCCCAGCAGAACATCTTGTGGACCTTTCCTGAGTTCGCCATGCATTCAAGCAAGAGGTAAGGCTTCTTGTTCTTCGTGAGTTTCGGGATCGCATTTACGATCATGAACCAGTAGATGTCATGTCGGTCGCAGTCATCGATGGACCTGACGTCTTTCTCCTGGAGCCACTTGGAGACCTTCTCAGGAATCGCAGATTCGATGTTGAACGATCCGAGGAGTTCTCGGTCGAACTCCATCGTGGTCTGCATGCCCCACTCACCTGCATCAGTCGAGTCCGCAAGGAGTTCCTTGAGCTTATTCTTACCGAAGAGCGGCTCCTTCTTTGTACGCTTCTTCAGCTGGTCAGCAGATCCAATCACAATATCATGCATCTGGCGGTATGAGCTGAAGGTCTTTCCCTCACCAACCATGTCCATCGACCCAAATGCTCGGATCTTGATCAGTGACTCCAGCGCCTTCTTGTTGAACTTACTGTGACGCCACGTGCCATCTTCATTCCAGAGGAGGTCATCAATGCTCTTGTACGGTCGCATTTCAAGAATCTCATCGATCGCCGTGGCACCAACTCCCTTGCATGACAGGAAAGAGGGCATGAGCTTGTAGTCACCGATCGCAGCCCAGGACTTCTTCGCGTAGTTGATATCGATCGGAACGATCTTGTAGCCGAGGCTCTTGACTTCAGAGATCGCCTTCGGTGCCTTCTTGGAACCTGCGGTAGCCTCGAGGTAGGCGATCAGCCACTCCTGCTCATAGTAAGTCATGAGCCACGCACAGTAGTACGAGTTCATGGCATAGGACACCGCGTGGGACTTGTTGAAGCCGTATCCAGAGAAGTAGCAGATGTTCTCATAGAGCTTATCTGCCGTCCGCTCATCGATGCCATTGGCCATCGATCCCTTGACAAACTTCTCTTTGAGAGCCTTGGCCTTCTCAACATTTTCATTGCCAGACCCGACAGGCTTCATCATCTTTCGAATCTTGTTACATTCAGCCTTCGGGAATCCAGCCACCACGTGGCAAAGTTCCATGACCTGTTCCTGGAAGATGATACATCCGTAGGTCTCTTCCAGGACCTGCTTGATGAGAGGATGACCGTACTGGACGGTGTCAGGCTCGCTCTTCGACTTGATGAAGAGCTTATCAACCTTTGCACCCAGCGGACCAGGACGGTAGATCGAGGTGAGCGTGGCGAGGTCAATCACGTTCACCGGCTTGGCGGCCATGAACAGTTGTTGAGCGCCGCGATTCGTACACTGGAAGATGCCAGCCCATCGCCCAGAGTGATAGACATAGTCGTACACCTTCTGGTCGTCGAAGTCGATCACCTTCGGTGCCATGTTCTTATCGAACCAGTCCCTGACATCTGAGAACTTGATATCGGTCTTTCCCTCCTTCTCAAGGATCAGGGCAATAGTCCGCTCGATCATTCGAAGAGTACCGAGACCGAGGAGGTCAAACTTGACCCAACCGAACTCTTCGAGGTGCTTGTAGTTCATGCCCTCAACCCAGGGAGTCTGGTGCTCGCCCTTTGCCATGATCAGCGGCATACGCTCACCAATCCGCTCTGAGACGATGACACCACCTGCGTGGCGACCAAGAGCCTTATTCTGCTTGAAGAGGACTTGCAGGGGGTCCATGATGTCAGGATGAGATTCGAGGAAGTCCCGAGTCGACTTGGAGTACTTCATCGCATCTTCAAGCGTGATGTCAAACCCCTCATCGGCATCTTCATCAACCTTGGCACCTTCCGCGACATCACGCTCGAGGCTAGCCAGAGCTCGATTCACCTCTTCGAACTCGATTCCGTAGAACCGGCTTACGTCCTTGATGAGACTCTTGAGCTTGAACGTGTTGTAGTTCGAGATCGGGACAATGTTTTCCTTGCCAAACTTGTCGCGCATCAGGTGGATGAGCGCATCTCGATCACTGATGTCCGAGTCAATGTCCGGATACTCTGCGCGGTCAATCGAGAGGAATCTCTCAAAGAGGAGACCGTACTCGACAGGATCTACGTCAGTCACATATAGTACGTAGTTCACCAAGCTTCCGGCACCGGAGCCACGTCCAGGACCGACCAACATGTGGTCTCGGGCAAGATCGATGATAGCCTTCATCGTCAGGAAGTACTCGCTGAAGTTCTTCTCCTTGATGATCTGGAGCTCATACTTCAGGCGCTCGATGTACTCAGGCTTCTGGTGGAGACCACGCTTCACCAAGCCTTCTTTGCAGACATCCAACAGAGCCTTTGCCGCCGTCTTACCTTCAGGAATGACATAAGTCGGGAGCTTCATGGAAGTATCGGGCTTCACCTCTCCAACGATGTCATGGGCAATGAAGTGAGTGCGCTCAATCGCATCGATCACGACATCATCATCGTAGAAGGTGTACCCGTTCTTCACCTGCTGGTAGGTCTCCCAAACCTGGTTCGCATTCTTCGGGTAGAGCTCGCACTTGAGATCATCGCGGGACTTCGGGAGAGAATCAGGATTGATCTCAGTGTGGTTGAGCCAGCCAAGCTTCTTGTAGATCTCCCGCTCACGCCAGTGCTCAGGTCGTGAATAGTGGGAATCGCAGGTGACCACAAGATGCTGAGACATCGAGTTCTTCTTAGCGAACTCAATGATAGCGCGGTTCACAAGGTGTTGGGCAGGAAGCTTGTTGAATTGAAGCTCGAGGAAGGTGTTCTCAACTCCGACGGCATCTACAAGCTGGTCTACCGTATTTCCGATCTCCCGCATCACCTTTTCGGCGAGGTCGCCGTTATCGAGTATGTGCGCATCAAGGTCGTTGAAGCCGTACTTCTGTAGCTCCTGGAACACAGAGTAGGCGATCGGACCACCAATGCAGGCGGTGGAGACGAGGAGGTCACCTTTTGCAGCCTGCTTGAGCATCTTGTAGTCGATTCGAGGGAATCGGTAGAAACCCTCAGAGTAACCACGGGAGACGAGGTGGAACAGCTTCTGGAGTCCAGAGGAGTTCTTGGGAAGAACGACAAGGTGGTGGCGCCGCTTCACCGGATCGAAGAACTTGGAAGACTTGGTCTCATCCTCGTTCTCAACGGTCAGGCTGGCACCCTCAGACTCGACATTCGTGGTCTCATCATCGCCATCCACGGTCGCAACCAGCTTCTTCTCCAGCTGGAGCTCAGGAAGCTTCCCCTCCTTTGAGAGGGTGTACTGGCGGCTCCACTCGCTGAGATCGGGATGCACATACATCTCACAGCCAGGGATGAACTTGAAGTGCTTGCCAGCCTTGTGCATCTTCTCGGCGTGGAGATAAGCATGGGCAAAGCCATTCATCTGGCCGTGGTCCGTTAGCGACCAGCCATCGAGGCCATTCTCAACACAGAAGTCAATGTGCTCCTGCGGATATCCAAGCCCATCGAACGTGGAGAATCCAGAGTGAGAATGGAGACCGAAGAACTTGGTTGGAGTTCGATTTTGCATTTCTTCCTGCTTGTAGGGTACACCACATTATACCACAACGCGGTGGAGTCTTCACCAAAAGATTTGGGGTCTCTCCAATTTCTAGAGAGACCCCTTCGTCACACCCGTTCAAGGGCTTCTTCCTGCCAGCCGTAGCTTTTTGTTCCGTTCACCAGCAGGTCATAGACGATATAGCACTCCAGCTGGGATTCTTCTGGATTGCACTCTCCACTAATGTGGTCGTCATCTACTATCCTGGCTTTTAGCACTATTGCCGGCGTGCCCTCATAGATCCGAAGCGGCTCATCTCTCCATTCTCCATTCTCGTAGACTTCGTCAGTCCAGCAGGGAGTGGTCATTGGCTTGATGAACGCTACCAGATCTCCAGGAGCAAACTTCGGAAGATCAGTTAAAGAAACCGGTACCCGTCTTCTTCGCGGCATCTTCAAACTTCTGCTTCTCTTCAAGAGCCTCGTTGAGCTCCTTCATCATCTTGCTGATGTTTTCCTCGAACAGGGCCTGGTACTCCTTCGTGACGTAGAGCTTATCACCCTCAGAGACCAGCTCAAGGGTGCGAAGATTGTCTACAATGTCGGTACCAGTAACGATCGCAAGCTGGACTACCTTTGCGATCTGAGAAATCACGTCATCTGAAAGCTTGAACTTCATGTTTACCTCACGTTTGAACTTGTGGACACCAGTGCGTGGTTCGACCGTCGGGAGTCTCCTCGCGGACAACCTTGTTCCCGTGCATGTCGGTCTCCCTACTATAAACAAGGAACCTGGAAGAGTATTCGCCAACTTCTCCGTTCAGATCAGAGTAGCTCTTGATGGTCGCGCCACCAGACTGGTAGCTGGCGCGGATCACCTTCTTGATCGAAGAGTTCAGCGTTGAGAGCTCCATGTTCGACAAGTGACAGACCTTGCGGTGCGGGCTGATCTTCGCAAGCCATAGCGAGTCCGCCTTGAGATAGTTCCCGACTCCAGAAATCACTGACTGGCTCATGATCGCTTCGCACACTGTCTTGTTCTTCATCTTCATGAGCCGGTCACTGAACACGTTGTCCGGGACATCCTCATAGAGCATATCGGGACCAAGAGTGTCAAGCTTCTTGACCGTCTCCTCCTTTCCCTGGACGATCTTGAACGTGCCAAAGTTCCTGGCATCAGTGAAGTACAGAACATCGCCGTCCTGGAACTCGATCATCACCCGGGCATGGGAGCTGCGCTCGGTCTTCCAGCTGCCCGACATTCCCAGTGTGTTCCAGATGAACTGGTCGCCTTCAAGGGCGGCAAAGATGAACTTTCCCTTCACGCCCCAGCCTTCGACCTTTGCCGGTAGGGTGACGCTCGACAAACCCTCGATTGGCTTCTTCAGATATCGACCGCTGAGCGGTGTGATCGCCGTGATGATTTTTCCAGTGCTGAACTTTGCCAGATTATCAGTGATCCGGCGGCACTCAGGTCCTTCAGGAATGGTACACCTCCTTAAGCCAGTCATGGTACAGATTCAATGCGTGGTCTCTTGGTTCTACTTGCTGCCAGTCTCCAACCACAAAGATGCGGTAGGCATCATCCGCATACTTCCCGCAACCGTGCAGGTCCTTTGCGGTCTTCCACTTGCCGGCGAGGTACTCAGAGGAGAACCTGATCAGCGTAGAGGTGCGCTTCTTGGACATACCCAGCGACTTGATGATCTCTTCGAGGTCAGCTGGATTTGCGCAGGACATCGATGCCGCATCAGGGTACTTCTGAAAGAGCTCAGGCAGCACAGCCCTGACCTGCCTGTTTGTGGTGAGGTTCAAGAGAAGGCAGCACACTAGGATCTTCCAGGTGTCACCAAAGTAGGGCTCTTGGACCAGATTGTGAGGGGACTTAGGTGGTTGCCACGCCATAGTGGCAGAATATCACAGTTCTCTCAGCTTTTCATCACTTACTTGATAGCGCGAGGATAATTGCCATCACAAACTGAACGACGGCAAAGATTGTTACCGCCTTTGTCTTGAACGTGGTGAGGTCATCGATCTGCTTGAGCTTCTCACGGAGCTGAGACGGTGATGCCACATCGTCGATCTTATCCTTCCACTCGCGCAGCTCCTTGACCTTGTCTTCCTTCAGGCGAAGCTCAGCAATCTCCTGCTTGAGATCAGCCACTTCGTGGCGCAGTGAGTTTATTCCAATTGCCAATGTCTCAAGTTCCTTGAGTACAAGCCTGGAATACTCGTTCCAGGAGTTCTGCGCTGGGTCCATCAATCCTCCGAGCCTGAAACTATACGCTTATCTATACTCTGGACTCGGAGTATGACCTAACACTGACTGGCCAGAACTGCGCGGCAATATCTCTGCACGCTTCTGCAACCTTCTGGATCTCCCACTGCGCTCCCTCATGAGTTCGAAGGTCAATAAACCTGAGCAAGTTGTTCAGATTACAAGTCCCATAGTACTCAGTGTAGAGGTTCATGGGAAGAACACCACGAGCCTGCTCGCGACAAACTCCGGCCTCCATCAGCTCGTGGTACAAATTCAAGGACTCATTGTGGAATACCTTGATTGCATCAGAGGCCGCGCGACCATAGCTAGCAACATGCGAGTTCACTAGGTTGTCAGTATTGCTAGCCTGCCTGTTGCTCTTGTGCTGCGTCCTGAACATGTTCGGCTCATAGAACTCGAGATTCTCATCCGTGTATCGACGAGAGATCTCGTTGTAGGACCAGGTACGGTGACGGTGGTGCTGGGACCTGACGAACAACGGGACCTTGAACCTGAAGGTGATCACGTTGTGCTCAAGAGTGGAAGTGTGTCGATGCTCCATCAGGTACTTGATCAGCTTGGAGTCCTTCTCGTCCAGCTCATCCTTCTGCTTTCCAAAGGAAACCCTGGCGGAGTTGACGACCGTCAGGTCAGTGCCCATGTGTTGGACATACTCCACGCATCCAATTCCGTCACCGTACAGCTCGATCCTATTCATGCTCTACTCGACCTCGATATTGACGTCCACGCTCACGGTGAGCTTCGGGATGCGGAGGTGATTGGCAAGGTTGTGCTTCTTCGCCTCAGTGGCATCGAGGTACCAGTCAGCATGACCACGCTCGTGGACGATCTTCAGGAAGTAGTCGTCCGGCTTGCCACAGTTGCGGGCCATCATCTCATAGACCTTGCGGTTGAGGCGCTCGACCTCCTTGGCGTCAGACTTGATCTCCTCGACCTTGCCCCAGGCTCCGCTGGAGACGTCGTGGATCATCACGGTGCCGTTTGCATCCATGTAACGCATGCCCTCAGCACCAAAGCTGAAGAGGATTGCGCCGCAGGACATCGCCTTTCCCTCAACGATCGTGGCAACAGGGAGCTCAGATCCCTGGATTGCAGAGATCATCGACATGAGGGAGTAGACCTGCCCTCCGTAGCTGTCGATCACGACAGGAATCACCTTCTGCCCAGTGGAGTGGGCCTTTGCCATGGCGATCTGGAATTCCTTGGCGGACTCCTCGTCGAACTTATTGACTCGGACGATAACAGGTAGGCTGCGCAGCTCACAGTCCTTGATTAGCGGGCTGACATTCGTCTTCCAGATCATTTCTTCTCCTAGATTATCGGGTTGTCTAACTCTGAGATTCTAACCACACTTGGAGTATGAACAAGACTTGCAGGTAATACATCCCTCCTGGTACACCAGATCTGAAGAATTGCACTCGGGGCAGGACTTTCCAGCAGGCTTGGTGCCGTCTGGGATATAGCCCTTCAGAACCCTCGCGATGACCTTCGAGAAAGAGAACATGTCGGAGGCCTTATCCTTCTGGACCTGCTCAACGATGTACTGAGTGGGAACTGCGTGCCTCAGAGCAAGGCTTATAGTCCTGGTGAAGGCACCCTGCGTCGGGTTGTCGAACAGCGAGGCAATGTCCTTGAACACGACCTCATCATCTCCGATCGGGACCTTGAGATTGTATGTCGTGACGCCGTCCTTTCGACCATTCTTGGTGAGGATGCCAGTCTTCGCCTTCTTCGGGATCTCGACCTTCTCAGCAAGTCCACAGAACACCTCGTAGGGCTTGCCATCGAGGAGACCGACCAGGATCATCCACGACTCAGATGTTTCACCATTGCGGACATTAGCCCTGTGGATATCGCACTGGAGCTCCTTGGGTCTCTTTGGCGCGTGCTGGACCGTCTTCGGCTCGCCCTTCGGCTTGTCCGCAACCAACACTCCGGTCCTGCATCCATCGCGGTATACTGTGAAGCCCTTACAGCCCGTCTTCCAGGCTCTCATGTAGACTTGTGCGACAGTCTCCTTGGTGGCATCATTGGGCAAGTTGCAGGTCTTTGAGATCGAGTGATCGATCCACTTCTGTGCCGCAGCCTGAATGTCAACTGACTTCACCCAGTCGATATCGTTTGCAGTGCCTCCCCAGTAGGGAGAGTCCTGAGGCTCAGTCTTGCCCATGGCATCCATCCACTTCTTGAACCAGTGGTGGTAGACCGTGAACTCTTGCCACTTGTCACCGAGCTCATCGACAAAGTCGATCTTTGTGTTGTCGTCGTTCACGTTTATCTTCTTGCGACGCTTGTACGAGAGCATGAATGCGGGCTCGATGCCGCTCGTGGTCTGGGTAAGCATGGAGACCGAGCCGACCGGCGCCGTTGTCGTGAGGGCGATGTTGCGGCGTCCCGTCTTCTTCCACAGGTCAAGAGCGCCCGGCTGAAGGGATTCAGTGGCGCGCATGATGTCACTGAGGTACTTGTGGTCCTTCTCCTTCTTGTAATCCCAGACTGGGAACGCGCCACGCTCGTGCGCCATCACAAGCGATGAATAGTGCGACCACATCGCGAGGTGACTGTAGATTGCCTCGGTCAGGTTGATCGAATCGTCAGATCCGTACTTGTGGTTGAGCGCCGCCAGCGCATCTCCAAGACCAGTGATTCCAAGACCAGTTCTACGACCATTGAGACCTGCATCGCGGATCTTGGTCCAGAGATCTCGCTCTATCTTCTTCACGTGGAAGGGCTGAGGGTCCTTGTCGATCTTCTCAAGAATCCTATCAACGCACTCGATCTCGAGGTCGATGAGATCGTCCATGAGGCGCTGCGCGGCGTAGACCGTCTTTCCAAACTCATCAAAGTCGAATTTCGCCTGCTCAGTGAATGCATTCTTGACAAACGACACGGCGTTGACCACCATGAGCCGGCAAGAGTCATATGGGCTGAGCGGTATCTCGCCGCA
>Ga0114979_10000806_pt1 | contig 20820 bp, 19 predicted proteins | sample S_140625_EF_Meta_FD_87315 | JGI IMG/M metagenome (GOLD analysis project Ga0114979, IMG submission 87315) | Freshwater microbial communities from Lake Simoncouche, Canada to study carbon cycling - S_140625_EF_MetaG | ecosystem: Environmental > Aquatic > Freshwater > Lake | place: Lake...
ACAACTCCATCGGTAACTGTTCTACCAGTGCCGGTACCTGCGATTTTTTCGACAACGATTGTCCGGGTAGCCCTTTATTGAACTAAGCGCAAGATCGCACCACGTACGATGCGACGCAGTTCGAATTTGACATCATCCCCCAAGGTGATTCCCTGCGATTCAAATACACGTTTGCTTCGGAGGAATACAACGAATGGGTGGGTTCACAATTCAACGACGTTTTCGGATTCTACATCAGTGGCCCCGGCATTGGAACCGACGTTAACGTGGCCCTCATTCCGACAACAGGTGAAGTTGTTACAATCAACACCGTGAATGCCCTGAATAATCAGGCTTTTTACTTTAACAACCAAAACCCGCTTGGACAATTCGTACAATATGATGGTTTCACGCGCAACCTCGTTGCGAAAGTCGGAGGCCTTTTCCCCTGCGAAACATACCGCCTGAAACTGGTGATTGCCGATGGTACCGACCACGTTTATGACTCCGGTGTTTTCATTCAATCCATTGAATCAAATCCGATAGCGTTAACTACCAGCACCGCCAACGGTTTGGATTATATGGTAGAAGGTTGCAACACCGGCAGCATCACCTTTACACGTCAAGTCGTCGATGATCAAAACCTAGAGGTGCTCTATTGGGTTGGCGGTACAGCAACTAATAATGAAACGGACTATACACCTCTATTGGGCAATGGTATTCCATTGGCCTTAAATACCCTTGTCATTCCGGCAAACCAAGCTTCAGTGACATTCAACATTACAGCGTTAGCTGATGGTATTCCTGAGGGTCAGGAATACATCACTATTTATTTGGCTAATCCACTCTGTACCGAAAGCGGTGCAGCCGATAGTATTAATTTCTTCATCAATGATTTTCTGGAAGTGTCGCTTGAGGCGAGTGAAACCAATACGTGCGTCGGTAACTGTGTTGATCTGACCGCTGGTGTTCCTGATCTTCCTGCGACAACATTCACGTGGTCAGCAAACGTGCCTAATGGCAATTCCCTAGAAACACAAGTTTGTCCAACACAGGCTACAACCTACACGATCGATGCCGCTGTAGGCGATTGTACAGGATCTGACGAGATTACCATCAACGTTTCCAGTATTGCCGTAGAATTATCGGCAACAACAGTAAGCTGTGAAGGCGGCGGCAATGGTACTATTTCAGTCATTGTGCGCGACGCTATCGAGCCATATACTTATTCATGGACAGGCCCCGATGGGTTTACCAGCGCTGCAGACAGCCTCTCGGGTATTGGTGCCGGTGAGTATTGTGTAACCGTAACGGATGCCGCAGGTTGCATCAATGACGCCTGTATCGATGTCATCGAAGCAAACGAATTAACAGCGACCTCAGCACTTTCTGATTTCACTTGTACACAGATATCGTGTAACGGTGTGTGTGATGGAAGCATTGATATGACCGTAACGGGTGGCGTTCAACCCTACGAATTTGATTGGTCAGGTCCTGCAGGTTTCAGCGCAACATCTGAGGATGTCGCGTCGCTTTGCGCAGGTACCTATGAGCTCACCTTAACAGATGCCACAGGTTGCGAATACACCAACACTTATACACTCACCGAGCCTTCAGCAGTAATCATTGAAGCATTAGGTTCAGTGGACCTTCAGTGTTCAGGTGTTGAAACCGGAGAGGCTAGTGTTGCTTCAAGCGGTGGATGCTCTCCATACACGTACACTTGGAGCCACAGCGCAACAGTGACCGGTCCGGTTGCTACTAACCTCGGCAGCGGAACCTACGACGTAAGCGTAACAGACCAGAATGGTTGTAATAGCGCAGCAAGCGTGACCATCACAATCAACGAACCTATTGCACCGCTTCAGGTTACGGTTGATGAAATTTCACTCTATCCCGGCGGTTATAACGTAAGCTGTCCGACTAGTGCAGACGGCTACGTGAATATTACTGCAACAGACGGCACTCAGCCATACACGTTCGAATGGTTCAGTATTGGTGCCAACGCTCCTGTGAGCGACCTTGAGGATTTGTCGGATGTCACTTGCGGTGAGTATACATTGACCGTTATCGACGGTAATGATTGCGTTGTTACTGAAGATGTAACTCTTTCTTGCGTTCCGGGCATCGATGTTGAATTGGAGGTGGTCAACAATCCTTGCGGAAACCCTGGGGCATCTCAAGGTGCAATCGATGTGTTGAGCATATCAGGAGGCCAAGGTGAGCCATTCACCGTGAGCTGGACGGGACCAAGCTGTTCTCCATGCACAACGGAAGATATCACTAACCTGGATTCAGGAGATTATACTTTGATTGTTTTGGATGTTCAAGGATGTCCTGATACAACCACAGCGAATATTGGTCAAAACGATGCCTTCACTGCATCGGGTGTAGTTGAAGCTGAGTCATGTCCTGAATTGTGCGACGGGTCGATTGAATTGACCATTGGTGATGGCGGTGGCACAGGCGTAACTCCATTCCCATTGACACCAACTTCGGTCATCAGCATTTGCTTTACAGCAACGCACACATACGTCTCCGACCTTGCATTCCACCTCGTGGGCCCTGAGGGTTGCGGAAGCCCTGACATTCTCTTAGCTAATATTGGCGCAGGTGCGTGCAACAGCGGAAACAATGTATCGAACTTATGTTTCGTATCCAATAATACCACAGCATTTGATGTCTGCTCTGCAGCAGTGCCATTGAGCGGTGATTTTGGTGCAAATGCTGCGGGTACAGCTATCGACTGGACACCTTTGCTAGGCTGTGATGCCAACGAGCCTGGTTGGGCCGTTCAAATTTATGACTGCGTAGGACAGGATTTCGGTTCATTGACCGATGCGACCTTGACCTTCACTGACACGGACACACAAGGCGCAACTATTACTTCCACCTACTCCACACCTGTTGGTTTTAATTCTGCCATTAATGACAACTCCTGCAGTGCTGCAACAGCTTCCATATTTGAAGTTGAAAGTGTTGGCGGCGGCGGAACCGGCGGCGGAACCGGCGGCGGCGGAGGCAGTTCAGCAGGTGCTGATTTTACCTTTACTTGGAGTGGACCGTTTACTGGCGCTGCTCCGACAACAGAGGACGTGTCAGGACTCTGCCCAGGAGATTACTCGGTTTTGATTTCAAACGGTGATTGCGAAGAAACACTGTTCTTCACCGTTCCTGCGGCGGATCCAATCGTTGTGAATGTGGTAAACGCAGTAAACCCAACATGCTTCGGTCAAAACAACGGTAGCATCGACATCGATGTAACCGGAGGCTCCGGTCAATTCAACTTCCAGTGGATTCCGCAGCCGGGTTGCTTCTTCTTCGGTGCGCAGACACAAGATATTTCGAATCTTGCTGAATGCTCATACACAGTGAGCATTACCGACGAAGTATCCGGTTGCAACGTATTGGAAACCGTTGAACTGGTTGCTCCGCAAGTAATGGAGTTGATTATTCAAACGTCTGAATTTGCCGGCGGTTTTAACTTGAGTTGCCATAACTCGAACGACGGCTCCATATCGGTGTTCGTTGTAGGTGGAACGCCTGATCCTATCGCATTCGCTCCGTTTGATTACTCGTACGACTGGATTAATGACTGCTCAGAGATAGATCCTGCGCAGTATGGTAATGACCCTAACGCACCCAACGCAACGAATTTGCCCGGTGGTACTTATGGTATCAACGTCACGGATGCGAATGGTTGTTTGGCTACTACGTGTTTTGATATGGTTCCGCCTGATTCATTGCAGTCACCGGCAATCATTCAGAATATTTCATGTACCAACAATGAAGGCTGCATCACGCCAAACCTTCAAGGCGGTAGTAGCATTTATGTTGCCTACGAATGGACAGGCAACATCGGAGCCAATGAGCCTGATGCTGCTACGCTCTGCGGATTACCTGCGGGTCCATACAGCTTGACCGTTACAGATTCGAACGGTTGCTCTGAGAGTTTCGATTATGAAATCACGGATGTTTCAACACCTGAGGCAAGTGTGGATGATGTCACCGATGCCAGCTGCTTCAATATCTGCGATGGAACAGCAACTGTTTCTGTAACAGGTGGTGAAGGTCCATTTATGGTCATGATTGACGGTATTGCGTCTGACGCTGTTGTCCCGGGCACTATTGACAGCCTTTGCGTGGGTGCTCACGAGATTGCTATCACGGATGTGAATGGCTGTGTAACTCTTACCAATGTGATTATTGGAAGTCCCGCAGAACTCGTGGTAACAACACTCGTTCTTATCCAGGAACCGGATCAGCTTTTCACGATTCAGTGTGCCGGTGATTCTACCGGATCGGTTGATGGGGCAGTATCCGGTGGTACGCTTCCCTATGATATTTCGTGGAGCGATGCCAATGGCAACATCCTAGCCCTTTCAGAAGACATTAATTCTCTTCCCGCAGGTACCTACTGCCTGACTGTATTAGACGGTGACCAGTGTGTTGTCGAGAATTGTGTTGAATTGACTGAACCTGAATTGCCACTTGACGTTACAGCGGTCTACTCACAGTTCAGCCCAGAATTCAATCTGGCCTGCTTCAACAGCACCGATGGTTTCATCGATTTGACAATCAGTGGCGGAGTTGCACCGTATGAATTCGAATGGCAAGGTACAGGCGTGGTAGACGGTACTGAGGATCAAGTTAACCTCGGCCCCGGCACATATGATGTAGTTGTCATCGACGCCAACTACTGCCAGTTCCCTCTATCTATTACACTCACTGCTCCGGAGCCCATTGATTTATCATACAGCTTCTCACCGATTAGCTGCTCAGGAGAGTGTGATGCTCAAATTACCGATGCCAGCATCGTAGGTGTCAATGAGGCCACTGTAACCTACAGTTGGTCGGGACCTGATGGTTTCACTAGCACCGAATTGAATCTGGCGGACTTGTGTGCTGGACAATACATTCTCTCAATTGAAGATGTTGCAAGCGGTTGTTCGCATGAAGATACAGTTGATGTCATTGATCCAGGAATTATTTCTGTAACCATTGCGCTCTCCAGCGACTGTGCTCTTGGTACTGCTTTGGCATGTGCTGAAGTATCCGGTGGAACTGCCCCATACAGCTTTGAGTGGAACAACGGTGGTACATTGGAATGTGTTGACGTAACCGCTTCAGGTAACCTTTGTGTTATCGTGACGGATGCCAACGACTGTCCTCCTACCGAAGTTTGTCAGAACGTAAACGTTCCAGACGCTCCATTCGCAGTGAGTGCTATTGAAACAGACGCAAGTTGCGGTGCTTGTAATGGTGCAATTGATGTGGTTGTCAGCGGAGGTTCTCCGGGCTACATCTTCCAGTGGGCTAATGGTGAGCAGTCGGAAGACCTCATCGACTTGTGTGAAGGACTCTACTCTGTGATCGTGTTCGATGCTTTAGGCTGTGAGCAAAGCCTTGATTTCGCTATCACGCAGTCTGCAGGCTTGATCATTGATTTAGCGATTACGAACGCACTTTGCGCAGGCGACAGCACAGGTTCTGTAAGTGTCACTACTTCAGGTGGAACACCGGAGTTCACCTATTCCTGGACAGATAGCGATGAAAACATCCTTGGCGAAGAATCTACCATCAATGGCTTACCTGCCGGTGACTATTTTGTAGAAGTAGCAGATGCCTCAGGTTGTGATACCATCGCCGAATTCAGCATTGCTGCTCCCGGTGCTTTGAGTGTGACAATTACGCTCAGCGAATACAGCATTGCGACGAACACGTACAACATCTCAACTCCTGACGGCGACAATGGTTCCATCTTGGTTGAAGTTGAAAACGGTACTCCGGAGTACACCTACAACTGGACTCCGAATAGCATTGGTGATTCCATCTTCAATCCGGAAAACTTGACGGCCGGTGAATACACGCTTCAAATCGTGGATGCCAACGGTTGTGTCTTGGATACAGTCATTACCCTGGTTGATCCGGATGCTTTGAAACTGTACACTGCGCTTTCACCCAATGGCGACGGATTCAATGACACCTACGTTATTGACGGCGTTCAAGATTGTCCGGACAATCAATTCAAGGTCTTCAATCGCTGGGGTAATCTGGTGTATGAGAAAGACAGCTACTTCAATGAATGGGAAGGACAAGACATGGATGGCAACACTTTGTCGGATGGTACCTACTTCGTAGTATTCGAAGGTTGCGGAGCTAAATTCAATACTTACGTAGACCTGAGAAGAAACTAAACTGAAACGAGAACCTCACAAAGACATGAACACTATGAAAAAATATATAGTCATACTAGCAATCATCCTTGGCGCGGGCCGTGTTTCAGCGCAGCAGGAATTGATGATTAGTCAATACATGTTCAACAGCATGGTATTGAACCCGGCCTATGCAGGCACACACGACTACTGGAGCACAAGCATTTTGCACAGAAGTCAATGGGTAAAATTCGATAATGCACCTCGCACTCAGTTTTTGAGCGCTGATGGTCAAATTCTGGCTGGCAAAGCCGGTCTTGGCTTCAACGTAAGCAATGATGCCTTGGGTGTTACTAATATTCTCGACATCAATGCCAACGGAGCGACGCATGTGAACCTTGCGAAAGGAAAACTCAGCTTTGGATTGCGCTTGGGTGTATCGCGTTACAGCGCACAGCTTACAGATGCGATCATCAAGGACGTAGAAGATCCGGTTTATGCCAACGACATTAATGGAACGATGATTCCTCGTGTTGGAGCCGGTGTTTACTACTACCAGAGTAATTTCTTTGCGGGAATTGCAGTTCCTTCCCTCCTATCGGTTGACGACAAGATTACTTACAACACAACCGGTGTAAATGCCTTCTTCAAGAATCACATTTATATCAACTCGGGAATGGTATTCAACCCGTCACCTGAATTGGCCATCAAGCCAAGCGTATTGGTAAAGGTTCAAGGCGATGCTCCTGTGAGCATCGATTTGAACTGTAATGCGCTTTTCATGAACAAATTCTGGTTTGGTGCAGGTTATCGCACAGGGGATGCCATCGTTACGATGCTTGAATGGAACATCAATCCGCAATTGCGTATCGGTTACGCATTCGACTACACACTGAGCTCAATTTCGAAGTACAGCAATAACTCACATGAAGTGATGATTGGTTATGATCTGGGCAAAGCAGCCCTAGTTAAAGCCCGCTCACCGCGCTACTTCTAACCGAATAAACTGAATGTGAAACTCAATTTGAAGCACTCATTATGAAAAAGAACGCATATATCCTTCGTATTGCCGGCATGTTTGTGGCGAGCCTTATGCTCGGCAGTTGTGCCACGCTCTATACCAATGCCGGTAAAGACGCATACGACAATTACAAATACAATGAAGCTGTTTACTTCCTGAGCAAGGGAGTTGCCAAAAAAGATGATGCTGATGCACGTCGCAAGCTTGCAGAGAGCTATCTCAAAGTGAACGATTACGACAACGCATTGGCTGTCTACGAAACAGCATCCACTTACACCGATAACACGGATAAGGATCGTGTAAACCACGCACGCGTGCTGATGTCTAAGCAGCGCTACCTGGACGCTAAAACTATTCTGGAAGGAATTGTCAGCCGCGATGCCAATAACGTTACAGCCAAGCAATTGCTTTCAAGCTGCAAAAGTGTTGAACGTTTCAAAGCAGACTCAATGAATTACATCATTGAGCCAATGGCTATTCCAGCTGCAGGCCCGGTTTACTCGCCATATCTCTTCAACGGTGGAATGATTTTCAGTAGTCCATCGGGAACCGGTGAGTTGGATCCTTACACGAACAAGCCTTACACCAACCTCTACTTCACCAAGCGTGAAGGTGCTGCGTGGGCGGCTCCAAGTGTATTGGAAGGATTGAATGGCAATTACCATGACGGCGTTGCTGCAACATCACCTGCAGGAACTACGATCATCTTTACGCGCAGTTTCATGCTTGAGAGCGGACGTATTGCAGGCAATGAGAGCAAAGTCAGCAATACCCAACTGTACAGCAGCCGCAGAGGCTCTGACGGCATCTGGGAAAAGCCAACGATTCTGCCTTTCTGCGACAACAAATACATGTTTGCTCACCCAACCTTCTCTTCGGATGGTAAGACCTTGTATTTCGCTACAGACATGCCAGGAGGTTTTGGCGGCATGGACATTTGGGTTGTGAAGATGACGGATAACATCTGGGGTACTCCAATGAATCTCGGCGGTAACATCAACTCTGTTGGTAATGAGGTATTCCCTTCATTACGCAAGGATGACGAGCTCTACTATTCGAGCGATGCCATCGAGAACCTTGGCGGATTGGACATCATGACATCTGCCAATCGCAACGGTACTTGGGAACGTCCGGTTCACATGAGCTACCCTATCAACAGCTCGACAGATGATTTTAGCGTGGCATGGAACCCTGATGGCAAGACCGGTTACTTCACCAGTGATCGCTATGGCAGCGACCGCATCTTCAGTTTCATTGAAGATGATACGCAGGTTACCCTGAATGGATTGGTAACAGGACGCGACAGCAAGCTTCCGCTTGGTGGAGCGCGCATCGTCATCAAGAATTTGACAGATGGCACTGAGCAGATGTACATCACCGATGGTAACGGTAAATTCACGGCTGACCTTGTAAAAGGAAAGGACTACCAAATGATTAGCGAATTGGAGGGTTATTTCAACCAGACGGATAACTTCAATACGCGTGGCGATGAAGATCCAATCAACAAAATGGTTGAAATGGCTGAATTGTATGTGACCGATGCGACCACTAATCCTAAAGACAACAGCAAGGTGAAAATGAAGGGGATTTATGATCTTCCTGATATTCACTGGGATTATAACAAGTGGGAAATTCGTCAAGACGCCTATCCGTACCTGGATAACCTAGTGAAATTGTTCCGTGAAAATAACAACCTGAAATTCGAACTCCGCAGCCACACAGATTGCCGCGGCAGCTTTGAGTACAACGATGATTTGTCGGCAAAGCGCGCGAAGGCTGTTACCGATTACATGGTGAAGAAAGGTGTACCACGCGCTACGATCGTATCAAAAGGTTATGGCGAGCGTGAATTGTTGAATAACTGCACTGATGGTGTATTCTGTGAAGAGTCGCTTCACGAAGAAAACCGTCGCACGGAATTCATCGTTACCGGTAAGAAGAAGTAACGTTACTAACAATTCGTTCCAAATGGCGAGTGACTTTCGGGTTACTCGCCATTTGTTTTTTAAGAACTGGGAGTCCTTTTTAGGGCGGCAACGTATGCACGAATTGGATGCGTTGAAAAGCCACGAATGCACGAATGATGATTGTGTGCGAGTAGCCACGAATGCACGAATTATTATTCTGAGGGGGTAGCCACGAATGCACGAATGATGATTGTGTGGGGATGGCTACGAATTCGCGAATTAGCTCCCTGTCGGTGTGGTCGCGAATACCTTAGTTGAGACTTTACTCGCTATAAATTTTACCACTGCGCCAAGTCTGCACCATGCGCTCCCAATAGGGTTTGTAGCCGGGTTCACGTTCGAGGACATACAGGTTATTGGTCCAGGAACTTTCGAGCTTTCGGAAATTAAATGACAGCAGTGAGGCGCTTTGATCTTCGCCGTAATTCCAGACCTCGCCTTGTGATGTTCGGATGATTTGATTGGGGTTACCAAACAGCAAGTGAATCATCCCGCGATCAGTTCGCCAGCCTTCGGTGTAGGTACTGAAGTAGTAGTTGGCCTCCTCTACACGGCGGTAAAACACACGAATTAGTTCACGAGCATGTTCCTTACTCCCGCCGCACTCCAGCCAAAAGCGGTCGATAATCATTTTAGGGTAAGCATTCTTAATGATCTCCTCATGCTCGGTCTTGGTCGTGATGAAGCGCAGCGGCCACTGAAGGGCATCCGCGTCTTTGACGCGGGGATAATGGGTTCCGGACGCTTTGATGCACAAGCCTGACCTGCGCGTGGGGTCGTGCGTAAAAAAATACATCGCCCCAACCACCTCAAAAGACCAGGCTCCATCAGACTCCTTTACGAGTGGCACTCCCTGGGCACCTTCAAGCGAAGGCTGGTCAGGCGTTGCCGTGCTGAAAGGCGGTGGCGGCAGTTTGAGTTCCGAAGTAAATCGCCAAAGTGACGGCGGTAATGCTGCCTCCCGATTACGGTCGGAAATAATTTCAACCTTTTGACCGGGCGTAACGAATCCACCAAAAACAGGCTCCCCCGTTTCGTACTTCGTTACCAGATAATGCTGAGCGGTGGTAGTCGTTGATTTGTCGGCTTGAATAAACGAGGGCTGTGTGAGATTGCGTGATCGATCGGTAAATTCCATCAATAGGTTCCATTTGCCTTCGCGCATGGGTATTCGCATGGAACCGATTAACCAACCCTGGCGATCTTTTACACGCTCATGAAGGGAAATGGAAAGCGTATCGCGGATGATTCCATCCTCATCCGAAACAGAGGCTCTTAATTTCAATTGGGTCGTAAATGGCGTATTGAGTGCAAGTCTGGTATAGAGCAGTTCTCCAGAGAAGATGCGGAAATAGACCGTGCTTGAATCCAAACCGTCATGATAAAGAATGTATTCCGGGTGCAAATCCCGACTTTCATAATCATAGAGGTATTGATACGAACCAGTAGGCGCTAGACTTCGATTGGAACAAGCCTGAAAAAGGAGCGCACCAGTGGCGATTAGCACTACTGTAAGAATTCGGAAATCAGTCCTGCTCATCATCTTGTTCGGGTTATTCGATGCATTTTGGGTAAACCTGCTTGGTCGTTACTGCCTCTAGTTTCCGCACGTTCATTGTGCTGTGTCCAGTCAGCTCGTTGGCAAAACAATTGCGCCGGCAACAAGGGCACTTATCCCAACTTGCATTGGGTAAAAATAGAAAGTCGTTGGCTCGAAACTGCCAACGTTAACAACAATAAGCACCTGTTATTATCTTTGATCGACATGAAAAGAATCACTCAAGCCTTATTGCTTTTTGCGGCATTACTCTTTGTCTCACCGGTTGAAAGTGCAGCGCAGACGTCAATCGAAGCACTTGCGTATTATCCCGGGGATTTCGATGCGCTGAATGCATTCATCAAAAAAGAATTGGTGTATCCCAAGGAGGCGCTTAAAAAAGGGGTTTCAGGAACGGTATATATTCAATTTACAGTTGATAGCCTAGGGCACACCTCTGATCATAAAGTTCAACGCGGCGCCACGCCCGAATTCGATGCAGAGGCATTGCGCGTAGCCAAGTTGATCAATGGTTTTGTGCCGGCAAAGGCAGCAGGAAAACCCGTTGCGTCAGAATTCGTGTTGCCGATAAAATTCGCACCTGAAACTGTGTCTACCTCGAAAGGGAAATCAAAAAAAACGAAAAAGAAGTAACGCCCTTAATCAAGGAAAGAATAGGTCGCCGAAGGTTCTCGCCACTCGCAAAACGATCGGATGAGATGCCCCTTGTGCAGGAGTAATTCATCGTGAATTACCGAGTAACGCTCACCCCATTGCTTTAGGGCACTGCCCATTTGATGAAGTGAATCGTGATTGGTCAGATAAAAGATTCCGTCGCGATGACGCTGCTCCAATACATGTCCAACTGGCTCTCCTTCCAGCAAACTCACGACGCTATGATGATCCAAAAAAGCTGTCATGCCGTCCACTTCCGCCAATAATTCAGATGAATCGCACCAATGGTGCAGCCTCTCCCCTGCCATCGCATTCGCTGATTCGATGAGTCGTTGCAGCAGTTGTTTGGGCATAAATGCCGCGGCATCATAGCGAAAACCGTCGAACCCCATCTTTAGCCAGAAGCTGAGCACCTCGATGAGCTCGTGCTGCACTAGCGTCGAATCATGGTTCAATTGCACCACGTCGCTCCACCGGGTTCCGATAGGTGCGTGCATTTCACCCTGACCATCCAATCGGTAAAAATCCGGACGACCGACCCATTCATGTGCCGGCGATGTATGATTCAGGGGAATATCCAGAACCACCTGTAAGCCCAGTTGGTGACATTCTTTCAACCAATGTTGAAGGTCTTGCAAACTCCCAAGTTCGGAATTCACTTCACCATACTGGGTTACCGCGTATGGTGAATGACTGAGGCTGCGGTCGATGGGCATCACCGGCATTAAAAAGACGACATCGAATCCGGCATCGGCAACGGCCTTCATTTCTGACGTGGCCGCGGCAAACGTACCTTCATGGGTAAAATGGCGGATGGATAGTTCGATAATGCGCAAAATCGGTAGTATAAAAAGGGCCCGCCTTTGGCGAGCCCTTTATTCAGAACGTTCGTATTACATCGGCATAAATGGGAACTGTTTGCCGGGAAAATATCCGCTGCCACCCAATTGCTCTTCGATGCGCAGCAGTTGATTGTATTTTGCAATACGGTCGCTGCGTGACGCTGAACCGGTTTTAATCTGCCCACAGTTGAGCGCTACAGCAAGGTCAGCAATGGTGGTATCCTCTGTTTCACCGCTGCGGTGGCTCATCACAGAGGTGTAGGAATAACGTGTAGCCAATTGCACGGCTTCTATTGTTTCGGTAAGGGAACCAATCTGGTTAACCTTGACCAAAATGGAATTCGCAATTCCTTCTTCGATGCCTCGTGCCAAGCGGCTCACGTTGGTCACGAACAAATCATCACCCACCAATTGGATATGACCACCGAGCGCTTCACTCATCAACTTCCAGCCATCCCAATCATCTTCAGCGCAGCCGTCTTCGATAGAAACGATGGGGTACTTATCGCACCAAGCCTTCCAGTAGGAAACCATCTCCGAACTGGTCAATTCCTCTCCGGTACTTTCCAGAACGTACTTCTTCTTCTCGGCGTTGTAGAATTCCGTGCTCGCACAATCCAATCCGATACAAATATCAATACCCGGCTTGTAGCCTGCCGCTTCGATGGCTTGCATGACAAATTGCAGTGCTTCTTCATTGCTTTTCAGATTGGGTGCAAAACCACCCTCATCACCCACATTGGTTGAAAATCCATTTCCCTTGAGCACAGACTTCAAATGATGAAACACCTCGGTGCCCATGCGAAGGGATTCGCTGAATGTTTCAGCGCCAACGGGAAGAATCATAAATTCCTGCACATCGACTTTGTTGTCGGCATGAGCGCCGCCATTGATGATATTCATAAGTGGAATTGGCAGCGTATGCGCGCCAATACCTCCTACATAGCGATACAAAGGCATGCCCATAGAATCTGCGGCGGCCCGTGCAACTGCAAGCGATACTCCGAGAATGGCATTGGCACCGATAATGGCTTTGTTTTCAGTTCCATCAAGGGCAATCATGGTATGATCGATTGCAGATTGATCGTAAACGGAGGCACCCACCAGGGCATCATTCAGCGTGGAAACAACGTTTTGAACTGCTTTGGTGACGCCCTTTCCGAGATACTGTGATTTGTCCATATCTCTTAATTCCACCGCTTCATGAACACCGGTGCTGGCGCCACTAGGCACTGCTGCGCGACCTACGTGGCCATTGTCGGTATAAACTTCTACTTCTACGGTAGGATTACCGCGCGAGTCGAGAATTTGACGCGCGTGGATTTTCGCAATAATTGACATACTTGTTTTCTTTTAATTCGTTATTACTAAGGAGGAGGAAGTCCATTCTTTCATTGAGACGTTCTTCCGCTCAGTTAATGTGCGGCAATCGTTTTACCGGCTGCAATATTCGTGATAAAATCATCAAATAGGTAACGCGAATCGTGAGGACCTGCACTTGCCTCAGGATGGTATTGCACAGAGAATACGGGACGATGCGTCAGATGAATACCGGCAACGGTGTCATCATTGAGATGCACATGTGAGATGCGCACATTGGGATTACCCGCAATTGAATCTCGCGAAATCACGAATCCATGATTTTGGCTGGTGATTTCGCTTTTACCCGTGAGTAGGTTTTTAATCGGATGGTTGATTCCACGGTGGCCGTTGAACATTTTTACTGTTTTGAGGCCTTGTGAAAGTCCGATAAGTTGGTGGCCCAGGCAAATTCCAAAGCCGGGAATTCCGGTATCAATTAGCTCACGAATGAGGTCGATGGTTGTCGGCATCGCCGAGGGATCGCCGGGACCGTTGCTATACATGATGCCATCAGGCGAGAACTCGAGGACCTCCGCCTTTGTGGCATGGAGAGGAAATACGCGCAAGAAGCAGCCTCGGTCTGCAAGGCAGCGCAGAATATTCAATTTCACTCCGAAATCCAGCACGGCAACGCGATGCATTGCAGCGGGATCACCAAAGTCGAAGGCCTGTTCACATGCCACGCGGCTGCTCAATTCGAGACCATCCATGGACGGCACTTCGGACAGTTGTTGTTTCAAGGCGTCAATATCGTTGACCGATGACCCTATGATGCAGTTCATGGCGCCCGCCTTTCGGATGTGACGAACCAATGCGCGTGTATCGATGTCACAGATGCCGACTACATGATCACGTTCAAGATAATCCTGAAGGGTTCCAATCGGTCCGATACGACTCGCGATATCACTAAATTTTTTAATGATGACGCCGGCTACTTTGCACGATGCCGATTCTATTTCATCCGAATGAACACCGTAGTTGCCGATGTGTGCTGTGGCCATGACCAAGACCTGCCCATAATAGCTGGGATCGGTGAAGACCTCCTGGTAACCTGTCATGGCTGTATTGAACGCGATTTCGCCGGTAGAAACACCGACCATACCGCATGATTTTCCGTGAAACACGGTGCCGTCTTCAAGTATTAAAACGGCAGGAACTGCTGAGCGTATCATCAGGAGACAAAATTAGCGTACGTGACTGCTTAAATTAAAAACGCTTTTTTAACAAAATGCAAGCATCGTTCGAACAGCTTGGTTTCACTGCGATTCTTGAACATGAACGATTGCGCATTCTTGATATACTCAGGATAGGGAAGAAATAAATTGTGTAATCAGTCAATAATGTTATTTTTGTACTGTTGGAAATATCTAACATCAAAACTTTACCATGAAAAACGGTCGGTTCGTAACTCTTCTCTTACTCGCGGTCATCCTACTGGCCTCTTCATGCACTCGTCGCAAAGACGCTTGTGCCGCTTACAATAGCACTACAATTCCTGCCGGAAAGTAATCTTACTCCGTGTAGCGGAAACTGATCTTTTGTGCAATTTCAGGATTCAGGCTTTTAGCCACAGGGCAGGTTAAGGCTGCTTGTTCCAGAATCGTTTTCTCCCGTTCTGTATAGTCCATATTTTGAATCGTTAAGGCGATGTGGATTTCACTCACGCGTCTTGGATTCGAGGCCATTACCTTTTCAATTTCCGCTGAAATATTGCCCACAGCGATCCCCTTACTTTCTGCGGTGATTCCCATCAACGTCATCATGCATGTAGCCAGGGAGGTACACAACAAGTCGGTGGGTGAAAATGCCTCTCCTTTTCCATTGTTGTCAAGCGGGGCGTCTGTTGTCAGCGTATTACCTGAACGCACGTGAGTTGCTTGATTTCGAAGTGAGCCTTGATAGGTTACAGTCATTCCGGGATTCATGATGTCAATCAATTAGTTTCCAAAACTAGGTGAATATTGAATGCGTTGTGCCACGGGTATGCTACTTTTGAATTTGGAATGCGGGCAGCGATTCTCATATCGGTCATTAGTCTTATCGCGGTTAAACTGTGGGGGCAGCCCATTCCGGAAAGCGAAATCTTATTGTACAAGAAGTTGCGTCAAATCGGGTTCAATCTGAACACCTCCGGTTATGGCGTGAATACCGTCTTTGGCCGCTACTCTGAGGCATCGAACGTGTGGCTGTTTGGGGCTGACTTGCATTTTGTGAAGCACGAAAAGGAGACCAAGACATGGAATCCGGTGAACGACCCCAATGCTCGTCCATACTATTACGGCAAACTGAATAACTTATATAACCTACGCCTCACGCTAGGTCGGAAAAAAATCATCACGGAAAAACTCCGTCACAGTGGTGTACAGGTTTCTTACAATTGGCAAACTGGTCCATCGTTGGGGTTTACCAAGCCCATTTATTTGGAGATTATTTACATCGAGGAACCGAACAATCAGCCCTATTTGGAGGTTGAGAAGTTCAATCCCGATTTGCATTACATCGACAACATATACGGAAGAGCCAGTTCGCTGCGCGGATTCGACGAGTTGAAGCTTTATCCCGGAGCTTTCGGCAAATTCTCGTTCACCTTTGAATACAGCAATGAGCGTGAGCGATTGAAGGGCATTGAGGCCGGAGCGGCTGCAGACTTTTATGCCAAGCGCATACCGATTATGGCCATTTATGATGACCAAAGTACCAACCCAAAGAACCATCAGTTGTTTTTGACATTATACATTAACTTCTTCATGGGAACCAAATACGATCAGAAGTGAGCGAACCTATTTCACCACCAACAGAGCAAACGCGCATACCTAAGCCGAAATGGCTTCGGGTTAAATTACCTACCGGAGAGAATTACCGCAAAGTCCGCGGGCTGGTTGACCAGCATAAACTCCATACGATTTGCGAAAGCGGAAACTGTCCAAATATGGGCGAATGCTGGGGAGAAGGCACAGCCACCTTTATGATTTTGGGAAACATCTGCACCCGTTCGTGCGGTTTTTGCGCAGTGGCCACGGGCCGTCCTTTAGTTGCAGATCCCAACGAGCCGGAGCGTGTAGCTGACTCCATCCGACTGATGGGGGTTAAGCACGCGGTCATCACTTCGGTAGATCGCGATGATTTGCCCGATGGAGGCTCGACCATCTGGTTTGAAACAGTGGCCGCAGTGCGTCGTGCTTCCCCGGGCACGACGATGGAAACACTCATTCCCGATTTTGCAGGCAAATGGGAGAATCTACAACGCATCATCGATGCAGCACCCGAAGTGGTATCGCACAATCTGGAGACTGTTCGTCGCCTGACCAAACAAGTGCGCATTCAAGCCAAATACGATCGCAGTTTGGAAGTTCTTTTGCGCCTCAAGCAAGGTGGCATGCGCAGTAAAAGCGGCGTTATGCTCGGCCTCGGTGAATCCGAGGAAGAAATCTTAGAGACCATTGATGATTTAGCATCCGTTGGTGTCGACATTCTTACACTGGGACAATATCTTCAGCCCACGCCGAAACACTTGCCTGTTGCAGCGTTCATCACTCCCGAGAAATTTGCTGAATACAAGACCTACGCCTTGAGCAAAGGATTTCGCTACGTTGAAAGCGGTCCGCTTGTGCGTTCTTCTTATCACGCAGAAAAGCACCTGTTTTAGGGATGAGCCCCATACGTGTAGGCATTAATGGGTTCGGGCGCATCGGCAGAGCGCTGGCTTGGATTTTACTTCAGGATAAACGATTCGAGGTGGCGGCGATTAACGATGTTGCTGCTCCGGAAATCATGGCGCATCTGTATCGCTTCGACTCCATCCACGGCCGAAGGGCTGAGCAAAGTGATTTCGCTGCTGACCGGCTCATCATCGATGGCAAGCCTATCCCCTATTCCCGTCATCTTCAACCCAAAGACATATCTTGGGACGTGCATGATGTCCAATTCGTAGTCGAATGCACGGGGCAATTCAAGACACGGACGTCGCTTCAAGAGCACTTAAAGCCCGGCGTTCAGCGCGTGTTGTTGAGTGTTCCTCCTGAAGACGACTCTATTCCGACCCTAGTTATGGGTATCAATGAGCATCTGCTGTCGCCTGAAGACCGGATAATTTCCAATGCTTCGTGCACCACGAATAACGCCGCACCGATGATTCAGTTGATTGATGAGCTATGCGGTATTGAGAGTTGCTACATCACAACTGTCCACAGCTATACGGGTGATCAGCGGCTGCATGATTCACCGCACCACGATCTTCGCCGCAGCAGAGGTGCGCTGCAATCGATTATACCAACGACCACAGGCGCTGCCAAAGCGCTCACGCGTGTGTTTCCGCATCTTCATGATAAAATGGGAGGCTGCGGATTTCGGGTACCTGTTCCGGATGGCTCCCTTACCGACATCACCTGCAATGTGAGGCAGGTCCATTCCATTGAGGTCATCAACGCCGCATTTCGAGAAGCTGCTGCGAGCCGCTGGCCGGGCATTCTGACCTATACGGAGGACCCCATTGTGTCGTCTGATGTCATTGGCGAATCCGTTTCCTGCTTATTCGATGCCAAGCTTACCTCTGTGATTGGACAAATGGTCAAAGTGGTCGGTTGGTACGACAATGAGATGGGCTATAGTCATCGTTTGCGTGATGTCCTCCTCAAGATGGCATAGGCCAATAAATTCCACTCTGTAATGTAGCTGTTATCATGTGTTACAACTGTCCATGGTTGTACATTCCGCCTCAAATTAGCAACCATGGTACACGAGTTCGGCAAGCAACATTCTATCTTCAATCAGTACATGCGTGAAATACGTGATGAGGTCATTCAAAAAGACTCTATGCGTTTTCGCCGCAACATCGAGCGTATTGGTGAAGTCATGGCCTACGAGATTTCAAAAACGTTTGATTACGCTTTTCAGGAAATTACAACGCCACTGGGGGTTGCTGAAATTAGTTTACCTGCTGTTCAACCGCTGTTGTGTTCGATTATGCGTGCGGGTCTGCCCATGCATTATGGAATGCTGAATGTTTTCGACCGATCAGATTCGGCGTTCATTGCAGCGTTTCGCAAGCATGATGCTGCAGGTAATTTCGAAATCGAAGTTGACTATGTGAGCAGTCCGCCCATCGATGGCTGCGAACTGATTATTTGTGATCCTATGCTGGCCACGGGGCAATCGCTTGAAAAAGCATACAAACAACTCATGCAACGTGGCACGCCGGCGAGGGTTCACATCGCTTCTATCATCGCCTCTGAAACCGGGTTGAAGTATTTACGTAGCAAGCTACCGGAGAGCACCCGCTACTGGATAGGTGCCATCGACAGTGAACTTACTGCACATGCCTACATCGTTCCGGGACTGGGTGATGCAGGAGATTTGGCCTTTGGAAAAAAAGAATAATGGCAGAATACTTTTTAAAAGTGGTGGGATGGTGGCTGTTGACGACTGTCAAGTTCCTTTTTGTGCCCTTTGGCATGTTGCTCAAGCCGGATATCGGAGAATCGTGGTCGCTGGTTGAAGTTATTCTCATCACTTCCACCGGTGCAGCCGCCGGCGTATTCATTTTCTTTCATTTTGGTGAAATCATTTTCAATTGGCTCGCCCATCATTTCAACACCAAACGCACGAAATTCACGCGTCGCAACCGCTGGTTTGTTCGTATAAAAAATCGGTGGGGACTGAACGGTCTAATGCTGATATCGGGGCTTATCTCTGTGCCGATAGCATCGATGTTGGGGGCAAAGCTTTATCGCCATCATTCGAATGCACTTCCCAAGCTTATTATTGCGTTTTTCTGCTGGAGCATTGCACTGTCAAGTTTAGCCTACGGCATGAAACAAATTGGATTATCATTTTGAAACCCTACAAGCATCTCTTTTTCGATCTCGACGGCACGTTATGGGATCTTAAGCGCAACACACGAGCAGCCATGCAGGAGCTCTTTACCACCCATGCTCATGCCATTGGTCATCTCGATTTCGAGCTTTTTTTTCAACGCTATCACCACCACAATGACCATGTATGGGCGCTTTACCGTCAAGACAAGATTAAAAAGGACGAACTCCGGTATGTACGTTTTGAGCGCGCCTTCAGCGATGTAAATCACGCTACTTCGCGCGAATTTGTGGACCGTTTTTCACTGGATTTTCTGGATGTAGCGCCCAGACAATCGCTCACCATGGAGGGCGCTCACACCCTTTTGGACTATTGTGCGCCGCACTATGACATGCACATTATTACCAACGGCTTTATCGAGGTGCAGGGCCATAAAATGAAGGCAGCGAACCTCGAATCGTATTTCAAGGCCATTATCAATAGTGAGCATGCGGGGGTGCGTAAACCACATCCGAACATCTTCCACTATGCCCTTGAACAAGCTGGCGCAACCAGAGAAGAGTCACTCATGATTGGGGACGATTGGGACGCTGATATCCTCGGTGCGCGCGACTTCGGTATGGATCAGGTCTATCTCGCCGAAGCCGAGGTGGCACACAACGCAGCGCTGCAAGGAAAGGGCGTGCATCGTCACAATTACAAGCCGACATATACTGTACATTCGCTATTAGAATTAATGGATATCCTATAACACGCTTATGAGCAACAACAACGAGAACAACCAGCAACTCAATATTGAATTGAACGAAGAAACTGCACAGGGGATTTATTCCAACCTGGCCATTATCACACATTCGCCCGCTGAATTTGTAGTCGATTTCATCCGTATGATGCCGGGAGTGCCCAAAGCCAAAGTGCAATCACGCATTATTCTCACACCGCAACACGCCAAGCGCCTCATGCAAGCCTTGCGCGAAAACATCACCAAATACGAATCGGTGCATGGCCCTATCAAAGATGCGCCGGGACAAGACCCGATGATGAGCATGGGATTTGGCGGACCGCAGGGGATGGCGTGAGTTAGTGGCGAATGGCGAGTGGCGAATGGCGAGTGGCGAATGACTAGTGACAAATGACTAGTGACTAGTGAAAATGACTAATGAGTAATGATTAGTGGCAAATGGCGTTAGGGGGATGACGGATTATAATCGCAAGTGATGGCTCTTCCACAAGCAATCCGTCATCTGTAATTTGTAATTCGTAATTTTCAACTACATTCGCGCTTCAGTATGACGAAAACTCTTCTGAAGTCAGCACTGATTCTGGATTCTGCTTCAAAACACCACGGTAAGAAGCGCGATGTTCTCATTCAAGGGAATACTCTTTTATCCATTGCAGCCGAAATAACAGACGCCAAGGCCAAAGTACTTCCCGGTAAGGGATGGGTTGTGAGTCGCGGGTGGACAGATGC
>Ga0114979_10000808_pt1 | contig 20789 bp, 20 predicted proteins | sample S_140625_EF_Meta_FD_87315 | JGI IMG/M metagenome (GOLD analysis project Ga0114979, IMG submission 87315) | Freshwater microbial communities from Lake Simoncouche, Canada to study carbon cycling - S_140625_EF_MetaG | ecosystem: Environmental > Aquatic > Freshwater > Lake | place: Lake...
ATCATTTTTGATTTGATGCCTACGCAAGAGCCTAAGAAAAGGCATCCTAAGCCTGCAGTTCGTCGTCCACAACAGCTCAATTCCATGGGAAGTGCGGCTCCTCAGCTCACACCATTTCCAAATCACATGCCGGAAATGGTGGCACAACAGCAACAGGACCGAAAAACACCTCAGCATTTGCAAAATCAAAACATAGTTGAATCACTGATCAATCAGTCTCAAGATTACATGGAAAAAGTTGCTTTGCCTGGTATTTATAAACTTGGCGAGTGGTTTGAGTTTCGTTGGGTGATTGCACTTTTTGTTATCCTTTTTGTTTTTTCAGTCACTCTGCTTGCTATGATTCCCACCTACAGAAGTGCACGTGAAAGTGTCTTGGGTGAAAGTATGAGACGAGCCCAATCTGTGGCCAGGCATTTAGCAGAAATTAATCAAAAATTATTGCTTGAAGGACAGCTCGGAAATTTAAGCACTCACACCGCTGAATTAGAAGAGGGTGTGAAAGAAGTTTTCATCGTTCAAAAAACAGACGGTGCAATCCTAGCTCCCGCCTCTAAAGCGGGACGAATCGCTGATCAATCATTTGTTCACAAAGCTCGAACAGAGGATCGCCCGATCACAGCAGAAATTGGCGCCACGTTGATTGGAGCAAGTGCTCCCATCGGGCAATTTGATCCAGCCACAGGATTACCAAGTGTGAAGGCCTATGCCATTGTCATCTATGATGTCAGTGGAATGGTTTTAGACGAGAGTCGGGCTTTAAGTCTTTTTATGCAGATTTTAGTTCTTGCGGGGCTGATCGGCTCTATCCTTTATTACCTACTAGTTAAGTTTGTAGAAAAACCAATCAAAGAATTAAATTTTCATCTCGACACAGCCATGAGAGATCGCTCTGAAAATATCACAATCCCATATCTGTACCCAGATCTACAAGCTCTGATCGGCAATATGAATTCTCTTTTGTCTCGAAGCTTGCAAGTTGAATCCAGTGGGAACGAAAAAGTCATGAGTTCGACGAATAAAATGCAAGAAGCACAATCGTTGGTCGCTGTTTCCAGCGGTCCAAGTCTTGCCATCGGATCAGATGAAGTGATCTGGGCTATGAATGAGGCCTTCACAAAACTCATTGGTCAGAACTCCACAGGAGATTCTTATAAAAATATTCCGGACACACCACTGCAGCAAAATTTAGAAAGTCTAATGATGAAGGCAAAAGAAAATCCTTACACTTCACATTTTGATACTTTAGAGTTTTCAGGGCATATGTGCCAGATTCAAATTTTAAGTCTGCACACAAACGGTCATACAGATTATTTCTTTGTGACTGTGAAACCTCAAGGAGGTGACGGTTGAGCGCAGCTCCTGTTATTTCACCAGGTTTAAAATTTAAACTCAAAGTTGTGGCAGGACCTCACCTGAACGAGATCTATTCTCTTGATCAAGCCGTTACAAAAATTGGTCGAGGAGAAGACAACGATATTAAGCTTGTCAACGACGGGCGAATCAGTCGAAATCACATCGAAATATTTAAAAATCCTGACAATTATAAATTCAAAAATATTTCTTTGAAAAACTTTGTTACTTTAGATGGCAAAGTCATGGAAGAAGGATTTTTAGCACCTGGAGCAAAACTTCAAGGTGGTGAAACAATTTTTGAAGTCTTTAATGAAGGTCCAACTCTTGTCGCTGATAATCGAAAATTACCTGCAAATGCAGATGCCTCGGCACTCACTGTCCGAGTGGATTTTCAGCCTCCAGTACCAAATTCACCCAAAAAACTGACACCCTTAAACAAACTGAATCCAAATCCAATGGCTCCACAAAGTCAATACTCGATTCCTAAAATGAGTGGAGCTCCTCAATCACAAGCCTCAAGAAATTCAGCGATGAAGCCTCCTGCAAAGGGTGGCCGGTTCCAGTTTTATATTATTATGATCGCAGTCCTTGGATTTTTTGGATGGGTTCTGACAAAGGACTCGAAGCCAGCAGAAATAAAATCATTTCGAACTTCTCAGCAGGTTGAATACGACATTCTGCAATCCACCGATGAAAAAAAACGACTTCAAGAGAGACTCGATAACTTGCAGACGGCAAGTGCACAAAGATCTCAGGAAAACCTCATCAAAGGATTCCGCGATTTTCAGCAAGGCAATTATGCCAGAGCCCGCGATAATTTTCAGGTCGTTTTGAACCTTGATCCCGATAATGCAATCGCAAAACGATACTACCATCTATCGAGAATTAAGTTTGATGAACTTTTACAATTTCATATGCTTCAAGGTTTGCGATATCGAGACAAGAAAAACTATAGACTTTGTCGCTCAAGCTTTCAGTCGGCGTTGGTCATGATTCAAAACAGTCAGCAGCATCCTAAATTCCGAGAAATTAAAAACTTTTTTGATGAGTGCAACTTAGCATTAGAGGGGCGCTACTAATGGCAGTGCTCATCATCAAAAAGCAAGGTCAACCTTATTACCAGCTGAATCTCCAGGCCGGTCGCTCTTACTTAGCGGGACGTAAGGCCGACAGTGATATTGTTTTAGATGCTGAAAAAGCCATTTCTCGAGAGCACTTGAAGATCAAACTCGAGGGTTCAGTTCTGACAGTTGAATGTCTATCTCAATTAGCAAATATGACTGTTCGAGGTGCCCCTGTCTTAAGCGCTGAACTGAACCACACTGATGAATTTTCAGTTGGTCCCTTCGATTTCAGTTTTATGGCTGAATTGACAGAGACTCCTGGGATTCAAAATTCAAAAATTGAAGCCTTCTCTGAAGAAGATAAAACTGTTATTCAGAAGGCCAGTCTATCGGCTTTGGTGAAAATCATAAATGCTGATGGTGATGCCTTGCACCAGTTTAAACTTGAAGGTCGTGATCGATGGACAGCGGGTCGTGATGCTGGAGCAGATATTCTGATTTCTGATCACCGTGTCAGTCGGAAGCAATTTGAAATTCGAAAAGTGGACCTGCGCTATGAGATTTCTGATTTAGCGAGTGTGAATGGAACCTACATCAATGAAAAGCTACTCGAATCTCAGCAGACAATTTCTCTGAAAAGTGGGGACATGATCAGAGTGCTCGAGCATCAAATGATTTTTGAGGTTCATGACCCACACTTTTTTGCTAAGGTCGAGAATCTAGCACCCATGGTCATCGAGCCACCCGAACTTTCAGGTAGCTACAATCAAGAGTCCTACATGGATGAGCAGAGTTCGCCGTTGATGATAGAAAGTCCAGCACAAAATCAATATTATGATCCTTCCCAAAATGTTTTCCCTGCACCAGAAGCTGCGGGCTCCCAGGCCGATGCAAAGACAAAAAAGATTCGAATGTTGATTGGTGCCATTGCTGTCGTAGGTCTGGTGATCTACTTGATGGGTGGCGATGGCTCAAGTTCAACAATACCAAGTGTACAAGCCCCTGCGGGTGCAGACCCGTTGTCAGGATTAACAGCTCAGCAAAAAACAGAATACAAACAATCTCTGGAGCTTTCTAAAAGATATTTTATGGAAGGAAACTATAGCCTTTCGTTATCTGAAGTCGAAGATCTTATCAAGACTTACAAAGTGACTGATCCAGAGGCAGAAAAACTCAAAAATACAGCTTACGCCGCCATTGAAACTCAAAAGCAATTGGTGAAACAGGAAAAAGAAGAAAAAGATCAGCAAATTATGGAAGCTAAGATCCAAGTGGCAACTCATGAATGCAGTAAAAATTTACAAAAATTTCAGACCGAAGAGCAACTCGACGAATGCTTACTTGAAGCCCTGCAATTGAATCCTGCACATCCGTTGATTTTAGATTTGAAAGCTCAATATCAATCCATCACCGCCGATCGATTGGTAAAAAAAGAACAGCAAGCTGAAATCAATAGAAGAATTCAGCAGCTTAGAAATTTGTATGAAAAGGCCAAAAAGACAGAAGCAGAGGGTGATTACATTGCGACCATCCAATCTTATAATTCTGTGATTTCATCGAAATTGCCTGATCCAGGTGATCTGAAGAAGGCCTCCCAAACTCGACTGAAAAAACTAAAAATTGAAATGGCCACAAAGATTAAGCAATTTGAAAAAGAAGCGGATCAATATAAATCTCAGCAGAACTTGAGACAGGCTGTATTGACTTTGCGATCTGCCATTCAGATTGACCCAACACGAGAGGATCTTAAAGAGTTGGCTGATAGCTTAAAAAATGATCTCAGAAAAAGTATGATGGTTTATTACCAAGAGGGCGTTTTAGAGGAAAGTTTTGGAAATGTAGATGGCGGAGATAATCGAGCAGGTGCTAAGGAAAAATGGAAAAAAATTTTAAACACAGATCTGCCTGATGGTGAGTATTACAAAAAGGCTTACATCAAATTAAAAAAATACGGAGCTCAGTAGTGAAATTTTCTGAGCGCTCTTACAGCAGCCATTTGTTAAGGCCGAAGCCACTGGTACACTCTGACATGAGCGGCGGTTTTCTATTCATAATGACTCCTTGGGGAGCCTCAGAAGAATGCCAAAGGGTCATGGACTTTGTGGTGCAACACTTAACGACTGTTAGACAGGATCAAGAACATACCTCGGCCTTTCAAAAAATCCTGAGTCTTTCGGATCATGCGAATCAACTTCGACAAGCGGCACTGATGGCAAATGATTTTTTGTTTCGTAATATCAATTCTCGAACCCATGAAATTGTCATCGAATTTTTATTTTTAGCTTTTAATAGAAATCACATTTCTTGGTGTCAGCTGGGATGTCCACATTTACTATTAAAAAAAGCCAATCAGGCGACACAACCTGTTTCTTGCTTTCCTGAAAGCTCCAGCTTTTTACAAAACTTCCCATTGCCTTCCTATTATTTAGGAGCTGAGCCCACTGTGGCACCAAGATGTGGTGATCTTCATTTAGATAAGAATGATGAGCTTATTTTGCTCTCTTCCAACCAATTGCCAAAATCCATTTGGACTTTAGAGTCAAAAATAGATTTGGAAATTTGGACTGATGAGTTAACTCAAGAAAATAGCTCACAACCGTTCTGGCTGGGTCGACTGAAGCTCGATTGATCGCACACGTCTTTGAATTTTTCTAAAAAAAGGACGATGTTCTGGAGCCCTGAAGTAGATTTCCACTCGAGAAACCACAGTTTCCATTTCTTCTTCGATGTCCCAGATTCCAGAAAGTGCACGATTCATTCGATGGATAGAGGTCAGAATTAACTTTTCCTCTAACACTTTTTCCCATCTACGAAGCCTGTTGTCGCTATTGAATGAAGTCAGGATTTCAATAAATCCGGCATCCTTACATTGTTTTAGATTCTTATTGTTCTGGATATCAATGGGTTCTATGCTTAAACAAGGATCTGTTTTTACTTCTGGAAGATTCAGTTGTTTGTGTGCTAACCAAAGAAGTTGTGGAACTTTCCATACTTCGGAAGCTGATTTTAAACTTTTCCAATCACTACTTTCGATTAAAGATCTTGCAGCCCACGGCCTTAAGGGAATAGGAATTTTATTCCACGCCGTCGAGGCCATTCCTGATTTGATGTTTGCGTACTGTTCTGATTGCCAGTCCCAATAATTAAAGTTCCATCGACTGAGCAGAGGAATTTCAGGAGCAGCAAAAGGAGTCAATTGAAGTTCCAGTGCCACTTGCTTAAACATGGCAATGGAGTTTGCAGCTAATGATCCCGTAAGAGGCGTCGTTTCTAGCCGATCTGATAAAGTTCTGTATACTTTTGGGTTGGTGTCGTGAAAATATAGTTCCTCATCAGAAATCAAAGCGTATTGAACAGGTGTATTCAGTTGCCATTGAGCCCAAGAAGATTCGATTAAATGAACACGCGAATTACTAAATGTAGAATCTGGTTTTCCAAGGGAAAGTAATAAAGATGCTGTTTCTAATCGCCCTCTTGGAATTTGGCCACCTAAACTTTCAATCAGTGAAGCTCCCACATCAGCGATGGAAATATTTTTATCCATGGTCCAACTGACTGGCGCATCTCGCTTTGTCTGATTCGGCTTCCAAAAGAAGGCGACCTGAGAAGATTCACTATGAAGATTCATATTGGGATTAATCACTTTACGATCATACAGATTTCGACCCTGAAGTCCGACCAACAAAAAATGAGTTGAATCCCAAAGCCCCTTTTTCTTAATTTTTTGGATCATTTCATAAAGAGTCGAATCGAATTCTTCAAATTGGCTGTCAAAGCTTTTTTCTCGGGGATCTCCGAAAGAATTAACCAAGGGTCGATTTAAAAATCGTAAATCAGGGACGTAAAAAACACTCAGAAAAGATTCGTTATTGAGATCATCTAACCAATCGATGAAAACATTTGAGTTTTTCTTAAAACTTCGAAGCCAAGGGCTTTGCGTGATATTAAGAAAATCCTCAAAAGTTTCAAATCCAGCGCCTAACCCGCTTTTTTTCAATAGGGGAGGTCCCCCTGATAAAAACAAAGTGCGATAGTTTTGTTTATGAGCCAACCTTCCAACAGTTTGCGTCTGGGGTGGCAGAAAATGCCCATTATGTCGAAACTTGGTATCAATGGGATGCAGACCAGTCAAAAGACTGGCCATGGCGGGACCACTGAGGGTGCTGGTCGTATAAGCATGGGTCCATTTAACTGATTCATTGCACAAAATTGAGATTCCAGAATTTTTTTCGGAGCGATCTTGACTACAAGAAGCATCTGCAAAGCTCAACTGATCAACAGCTATAACGATATAGTTTGCAGAGGAATTTTTTGTGCAGCCTAACAACTGGGTTAAGAAAAAAGACCAGATTAAAATTTGCAACAAAATGAGACGCTTCATAAGTTGACCCCGCAGCGAGCACTTCAGCATAATACCAATAGATTCTTGAGACACAACTTAAGAATACGTCATTTGAAAGGGGCTCTCATGTTGCTCACCGAAAAAATTATTTCTGTTGCTCACTACCTAGATCAAGTCGTTTTATGGATTCTGATCGTTCTCAGTATCCTCAGCGTTGGAATGATTTTAGAAAGATTCTTTTCACTTCGTAAGGTTTCAGCAGAGTCTGCTAAAGTCAGAGTTCGGATCAAGCAGGCACTTCAAGGAAACTCTGTTGATGATTTCGAACAAATTGCTAAAGACTTGAACTCACTTGAGGGTCGAGCTGCCCACTACGCGATCAGGCACATGAAAGACGCAGGAAGTAAGGGACTGGAAGAGGTTTTTAATACGTACTCGCTGACTGAACGACCCGATTTAGAAAGATTTTTGAACTTTCTGGCTACCATCGGATCAAATGCTCCTTACATTGGTCTTTTTGGAACAGTTCTTGGAATTATGAAAGCCTTCAACGATTTAGCCCAGGCTTCAGACGCCGGCCAACAAACGGTGATGGCAGGGATTGCATTGGCTCTGATCGCAACTGCTGCAGGTCTTTTCGTCGCAATTCCAGCTGTTATTTTTTACAACTACTTTAACAAACAAGTGAAGGGTATCCTTCAAAGTTTAGATGCAGTTAAAGAACTCGGAATGGCTTACGCAAAAAAGAAAGGTCTGAAGAACTATGGCAGGCAAATACAATCAAGGTGATGAAGCCATTGCCGACATTAATGTGGTTCCACTTGTCGATATCATTTTAGTGGTTTTGATTATTTTCATGGTGACAGCCCCTATGATTATGAAACCTTCAATTAAAGTGAACCTTCCCCAGGCCGCCAGTGGCGAGCAAACTGTTCAAACTCAGATCAATGTGACCATCGCTGCCAACGGAAATTTGTCTCTGAATGGGAAACCTGCGGACACCAACACCATCAGTGCAGAGGCCTCAAAAGCCCTTTCAGAAAATCCTGATATTCAAGCGATTATTTCGGCAGATAAGGACGTTCCTCACGGAACCGTTGTGCAGGTTTTAGACCTCATTAAGACCGTCGGAATTAAAAAATTTGCGATCAGTATCGACAAGAAATAAAACGGTCTGTTTCTCAATATGAGAATTTTCAAAAGCCCTTAGCTTTTCACTTCCGGCATCCGATACGTCAATATGATGGCGGTACGTTTGTTTGTATTTATGATGGCAGTGGTCGGCGTAATCAACGCAGATTCTTTAAAAGAGTTCTACCGCCAAACTTTAGCTGAAGTCACTTTACATAAAACCCCTAACCGTAAACCTGCGGCAGTTCCAAGCTCGAAAATGGTTTCAGACGATCTCGAAAAACAGGCTTTGATTGAACTGAATTGCAGTCGAAAATTAGCAAATGAAATGAAGGTCAACAGTCCCTGGGCCCAAATTAAGGGACGATTCTGCAAGCCTAGTAAAAGTCAGATTGTTGAGATCACAAACGAAAGTAATGGCTTCACGGCTTCGATATTTAATTTGAACTCTGAAGAGTACAAAACTGATCTCATCCAGCTCAAAAATGGACCTAATAAAATTCGAATTCGCGTTCAATCCACTGACGGTCTTTTAGAAGAGCAAACCGTTCTTGTTGAGAGCAGCCATATCTAGCTGATTTCTAACAGTTTTATCTCTATTTAATTCATTGCAACAAACGCGCAATTGGCACTTGCCGAAAATCGCATTCATTCTGTAGTTTCGGGGAATGTTTGAACCACTTATGGAATGGCGAGATTTGAAAAACCGCAGTGACATCCACTTAGCACGAAAAATTTGGCATCTTACGACTGTCTCAATGATGTTCTTTATTTTTGAAGCTGCCAGCTACCAAGTTTCAACTCTGTTGTTAGCCTTTGGATTTGCGATTTTTATCACTGTTGATTTCCTTCGGCAAAAATTTGAAAAACTGAATCAGTTTTCTGTCACTTTGATGGGCCCCCTGATGCGCGATCAAGAACTCAAGGGAATCGCCGGGACGACTTACTTGCTCACTGGGGTCTTGTTGATTGTCCTTATTTTTCCAAAGCCTATCGTTTCATTGTCGATTTTATTTTTGGCCTTTGCGGATCCCATTGCCAGCTATGTGGGAATTCGATTTGGTAAAGATAAAATTTTAGGTGGTAAAACCATTCAAGGTTTTCTAGCCGCATTTGTTGTTTGCTTAATCCTGACATTTCTTTATTTGAATTCTTCAGGTTTAAGTCTGAGCCGCCATTTAGTCGTATCAATCATTGCTGGCCTTATCGGTGCTTTTGCGGAACTTCTTCCTATTGCAAAACTCGATGATAATTTAACAATGCCTGTTCTATCTGCTTTGGGCTTATCAGTTCTTTTCTACATATTTAATATTACCGATCAACTGACAACGATCAGTCCATAACGGAGATCCCATGCCTACCAGTTCTTATGAAGCTCAAGACGCAGCTGAAAATCAAGGTCGAAAAATTGCCATGTACATCTACATCTTACCGAATTTAATGACGACCTGTAATTTATTTGCTGGTTTTTTTTCGATCATCCAAACGCTTCGAGGCGAATTTTTAATCGCCTCTTACGCGATCGTTGTTGCCGCAATCTTTGATCAACTGGATGGAAGATTGGCAAGGCTGACAAGATCCACTTCTAAATTTGGCGCTGAATATGACTCTATTTGTGATGTGGTCAGCTTTGGAGTTGCACCTGCCATTTTATTGTTTCTCTGGGCACTCGAACCCTTGGGAAGAATTGGTTGGGTCGGTTGCTTTTTATTTGTTGCGTGCGGGGCTTTGCGATTGGCCAGATTCAACGTTCAAGTGAATGTGGTCGAGGGTAATTACTTTCAAGGTTTACCAATTCCAATGGCTGCGGGGATTGTTGCCTCATCGGTGATTGCGTTTACAGATTTAGGTTGGGATCCAACAGGTAGCCGACTTCTTTTGTTTATGACAATTTTGCTCGCCCTTGTGATGGTCAGCACTTTTCGCTACCGAAGTTTCAAAGATCTGGATTTAAAAGAAAGACTGCCTTTTCATTACTTAATTTTGGGTTTAGGAATCATCGTGGTTGTCGCGATGCGAGCCGAAGTTATGCTTTTCGTCTTATTTATGACCTACGCAGCTATTGGCGCCATCTTTGGGATTTTTAGACTTGGTAAAAACGTGAAGAAAATGAGAAGTAGCGTTTACGCACCTCATGCAACAAACGAACAAGATTTAATGGAAGAAATCGACGATGAGCCCACACAAAAAACTTAAAGTTGGGATCGTTGGTGCCACCGGAATGGTGGGCCAAACATTTCTGAATTTGATTGATCAAAGAAATTTTCCCATATCTGAAATCAAAGCGTTCGCCAGTGAAAGCTCAGTGGGAAAATCTGTTAGCTGCGCTGGAAAAAATTGGTCAACAGAAGTTTTAAAAGCAGGTTGTTTTGATGGCCTTGATTTAGTTTTTATTGCTACAGGTGATGAGCTCAGCCTTGAATGGTCCCCGCAAGCGGTTCAATCTGGGGCTTTTGTTGTGGATAACTCGGCTGCTTTTCGTATGAATCCTAATTGTGCCCTTGTTGTTCCTGAAATTAACTTAAGTGTTGTCGATAAAAAGAAGCCACAAATTATTGCTAATCCTAACTGCACAACCATTCAGCTCGTGATGGCATTAAAACCTTTGCAGGATTTATTTGGTCTTGATTCTGTGCAAGTCAGCTCTTACCAAGCTGTTTCTGGAGCGGGTGCCCCAGGTTATGAAGAACTTCTCAGTCAAACAGCTGACTATCAAAATCCAGAACCTAAAACTCAAGCTTTTCCCCATCCTATTTTGTTCAACGCCATTCCTCAGATTGGTTCATTTAATGATGAAGGATTCAGTAGCGAAGAAGTGAAAGTCATGTCTGAAACTAAAAAAATTCTGGGTCAGCCTGATTTAAAAATTTCAGCGTTCACTGTTCGTGTTCCTGTTCTCAATGCCCACTCAGAGGCCGTTTGGTTCACGTTGAAAAAAGAAACCAATCGAGATTCTGTCGTGGCAGCTCTTCAGAAATTTCCCGGAATTCAAGTGATCGATCAGCCCAAAAAATCTTTGTACCCAATGGCTCGAAACGCTTCAGGCCACGATGATGTTTTTGTGGGCCGAATCCACAAAGATCCCAGCCGACCTATGGGATGGATGATGTGGGTGGTGGCCGATAACCTTAAAAAGGGTGCTGCCTTGAACGGGATTCAAATAGCCGAAGGAATTTTTGACATTCGTTCAGGCCTATGATCGGCTTAAACAGTGAAGGTTATTCTATTCTTACTTTATTCCATTACATGTTTTTCTGCGGTGACAGTTTCTGATGTGACTGGTGTATCGAAATTAGTTCGCGAGACCGATGCCAGCATTACCGTTTATGGGGGAATTCAAGGTGGAACGGGTGTTGTTGTCTCTGGTTATCCTGGCTGCACGACATCTGGCACCTGTAATACTTGTATTGGGAACGTGGCTGTTGGTAATGAGCAAGTGGCTTGTAATCTAAAAGGTGTTTTCGCAGATACAATTATTACGATTCCAGCTTCAACGACTGTGACCACAGCAAACGTAAAATACTTGCTTTGCAATGGGACCACAGAAATAGCGGCAACGACCAACTTAAGCACATCCCTTTCGACAACCTGGTCAGATGTTTGTAGCCGAATCACCACTGGAAACTCCACTTGTGCGACAAATGTCAGTCAAACTTTGACATTTGGAGTGGGTGTTGACTGCAGTTCTATCGGTAATGAAAAAGTGAACATTAAATTTGTAACCCGGATCATTGATATCACGCCTGGAGTTACCAATCCGACTCAAAACACCTACACACCCTCGCCGCCTGCTTCCCCAGAGCCTAGCCCTGGGGCTTGTGTTACAACGGGCGGAGCTTGTTTTTTCAGAGCTTATCCAGGGGACGGAAAAATTTATTTCGATAAAGAATTGGGTTTAGGAATCGATTCGGATTTCCCGGCCACTGGTGCCACCGGTATTAATTACGATAAACTTATTTTGTTTTTTGCTGGCACTGGAACAACAGCGGATAATTTTACAAACGACATCGCAACATTCAATGCCCTAACAACAGCTGAAAACTATGGAGAAGTGTCCGTGTCATCTGATGGTGATGTCAGCAGCGCCTCCATCGACGGTCTCGCGAACGACGAGCGGGTTTGTTTTAAAATGGGTAGCCAAGATACAGCAGGTAACATTGACCATATTTCTTCCACAGATTGTACAGTTGCCGGGGCCTTCAATGATCCTTTATCTAACTGTCGAAACGTTTGTACAACTCCTTCCGAAGTTTTAGGCTTACTTGCAGACGCCAATTGTTTTATCGCGACTGCCGCCTATGGAAGCTCGTTGGATCAGCATGTGAATCGATTGCGTGAGTTTAAAAATAAAATACTTGTGCCCACATGGGTGGGGCGAAAATTTGTAAAATTTTATTATAAAATCAGTCCACCCATTGCAAAAATGGTAGCTCAAAATGAAATTTTAAAATCCTTTGTGCGAGTTTTCCTGTGGCCGGTCATTTTGCTGGCTGATTTAATATTGGATTATGGTTTCTCAATTCTGCTCCTGCCTTTTCTGCTTGTGCTTTTTTACTTAAGACGTCGCCGCCAGGTGCTTTTGTGAGAGTTTTGAAATCGACAATTTTGCTTGGTAGTTTGTTCTTCGTTAGCATTTCTTACTCACAGCCGGAACAACAGGAGCCGTCCGCGAGCTCTCAGTCTTCAAGACAGGCTCCCAGATTGAATCAGCGCGATGGAAAAAATATTCTGAAGACAAAAAAAATTGAACATCCTGGTTCTAAAGATGGTTTGTATTTAATTGATGAAGAAGGTGTTTATCACTACAAAGTCGAAACTAAATCGAATAAAGATTATTCTTTATTTTTTCGATTCGTTTCGCAATCAACTCCAAAAATTTCAATCAATATTGCTGGACAAGATCGAAATTACAATGACTTCTACGGATCAGGAAATTTAATGGGGCTTGATTTCATTTATGAATGGCAACCTCTTAAAAAGTATGGAAAAGCAGGTTTTCAATTAGGAGCAGGGCTTTCAATTTCTAATGGCCGAGGTTATTTTAATTCGGTTGATACTCGTGAACCATTTGAAGCCTATACTCTTTTTTCAATCCCAATTTTTGCAGGGGTCATTTACCGTTTTGAGTATTTCAATAAGCAGTGGTTTGTCCCCTATGTGACGGGTGGACTTATTTATAATGGATTTGTTGAATACCGAGATGATGGGGATAATAAAATTGTGGGAACACCGGCGGGTTACGGAGGCGGTGGGTTACTTGTGAATTTAACGTCTTTTAATAAGAAGCTAGCGTTTATTATGGACCGAGAGTATGGTTACGCCAATTTATGGTTATCAATGGAATATCGACTCAATCAAGGCTTCAACGAAGATCTGGACATCACTTCAAGTCAGATCAGTGTGGGATTGGGCGCAGACTATTAGTTTTTCTTTTCCTTATCTTTGCTTTATTTCAAATTTCTTGTACTAAAAAAGCAGAGCTCGGCACTGCTAAAAATCCAATTAAATTCTATCTGGTTCCCGGCCAAGAAATCCAAGTTCTAAAAGACACCTCAAAAGCCTTAAAAACCTATTTAGAAAAAGAAACGGGCCTTGTCTTCGATGTGCAGGTTCCCGTCAGCTACATTGCACTTGTCGAAGCCTTTGGCACCAAGCGCGCCGACGTTGGAATTGTGAATACTTTTGGTTATATTCTCGCTCACGAAAAATACGGGGTGACTGCAAGGCTTAGAATCATTAGCTTTGGTCGCAATCATTACTTTGGCCAAATCATTGCTCATAAAGATGGAATCAAAAATGTAAAAGACATCGCAGGTAAAAAGTTTGCCTTTGTTGATCCTGCTTCCAGCTCTGGTTACTTACTAGCCGCCCAACTCTTCAAAGAACGAAATTTGAAACCTAAGGAATTTGTTTTCGCTGGTCGCCATGATTCTGTTGTCAGTATGGTTTACCAAAAGCAAGTTGACGCTGGTGCCACCTTCCATGTGCCTGAAAAAAACGACAAAGGCCAGGCCATGGATGCCAGAAGACTGGTGCGTGCGCAGTACCCTGATGTGGAAGAAAAAGTGGTCATCTTAGAAAAAACCGGGCCCATCCCCAACGATCCTGTGATTTTCAGAAAAGATATTCCCATCGAACTTCAAAACAAGATTGTTGAGCTCCTCAAAACTTTTGTGAAGTCCGAAGAGGGTTTGAGAACCTTTAAAGCCTTATTCAATGTCACTGATTTTGAGATCGCAAATGACAATGACTACGAAAAAGTCAGATCCATTCTTAAGGATCTAGGCCGCGAAGCCCAGGATTTCCTCTAATTATTTCTTCCTAATCTCTAATTCCAAAAATCCAGTTTTAGAATCCTGTGCACGAGTAAACTCATGATCCTTCAATTGCATCATCAAAATCTCGGCAGTGGTGTAGATCACACAGCCCGGCATCAAGTGACCACCCAAAACTTGTCCGTTTTGATCAGCCACGCTGATGTGCAAGTGAAGTCCTTCATTCGAAACACTGCCTTGTAAAGTCAGAATTTCAAACTTCTCATTTTTTTCAAGAACAGTGCTGGAATTCGCAAGCCTGATTTTTAAAGTTTTCAGTGACCCAATGCCACTGACGACAAAGCCTGCTGTCATGTTGTGCTTTTGACACTCTTCTTGGATCTGGTTTTTTAAATCCTGATCAGGCTTGAGTCTTAATGGAATCACAGAGGCGAACTTTCTTTAACGACAGAATGTTGATTCCATTTCAAAGCCCACTCAAAGATCCTTGGGTATAAATTTTCTAACTTTTCATTGGCAAATCGAAGATGCAAATAATCCACAAAACAAATCACTGAAACTTCTGCCACTGTCAGTTTCAAAGTTGATAGCTGAGATAAATGATTCTGCAAAAATTCCAGAGCATTCAAAATTTTATCCCGCTGCCTGAGATCGAAAGCTTGATCAAATTTATCAGCGGACCTTTGGCTTTCATACCTTCGCAGAACGGCGGCCTCCATGCCCCCATCAGCAATGGATTGCAGATTAAGTGCAGTCCATAGTTGATCTGCCATTGGAAAAAATCCTTCACTGGGTTTGAGGCTTGCTAAATACTGACAAATAAAAGGTGAGTTCGTTAAAATTTCGCCAGTTCTTGTCTGTAAGGCAGGAATTTTAATCAGTGGATTTACATTTTTATAAGCTTCTGTGTTTCCGTAAACATCTGTGGAGAGTAATTCCACCTCATTTTGCAGACCCAAAGCAGCTGCAGTCATACGAACTTTTCTAGCGAATGGTGAAGTTTTAGAGAAATAAAGTTTCATCGGGACCCCTTTTGGAATTTTTAGATGATACCTAATAGTGTTGCTGAGCCCAAACTTGACGCGTCGTTACGAATTGTGTACCTGTCACCTTATGAAGATTCGAATGGAAGTCTCCTATCAAGGTGCTAACTATTGTGGCTGGCAAAAACAAAATCATGGCCCACTGAAAAGTGTCAGTCATGTCTTGCAGGAAGCTCTCGAAAAAGTTTTTCAAGAGAAGATTAAACTCTTCGGCTCAGGCCGCACAGATGCAGGTGTTCATGCCCTCGCTCAACACTGTCATTTCACTGTGGAAAAGGATGAAAAAATATTTCAAAACTGGGATCTGGCGTGGGCCATGAAATCACTCCTTCCACCCACGATTACAGTTCGTAAAGTTTGGATTGCCCCCAAGGATTTCCACAGCACTTTATCTGCGGTGGCAAAGACCTATAAGTACTTCATTTACTCCAATTCCAGGTCCAATCCTTTTTTGAGGCCCCATTCCCATTGGGTCAGGTTTCCGTTGGATATTGATCTTCTGAACCAATACACAAAAGAGATCATTGGATTTCATGACTTTAAGTCTTTTCAGTCTGTGGGCACTGAAGTTGCCCATACAAAACGCAAAATTTTAAAAGCCCAATGGGTTCGTAAGTCATCGAAAGTTCTAGTTTTTTCTGTGACCGGTACGGGATTTCTTAAGCAAATGGTCAGAAATCTTGTAGGAACGATGCTGATGCTTGAAAAGCAGAAAGCACCGGCATCCGAGATGAAAAGAATCCTGGAATTGCTGGATCGCCAGAAAGCTGGACCACCGGCGCCTTCGGAGGGTTTATTTCTTTGGAAAGTTTATTATCCACGAGAACTTGACATTAGGTGCCGCGAACTTTAAAAAGTGTGGTCTTGTCATTGGAGCACAATATGAAAACTATGAAAACTTGGAACGCCAAGCCTGAAGAAGTAAATCACAAATGGCTTATTATCGATGCCGCTGGCCACAGAGTCGGTCGCGTTGCTACCCACATTGCCAATCTCTTACGAGGAAAAAATTTACCAGAATTTACTCCTCATGTTGATACTGGCTCGTTTGTTGTTGTGGTAAACACTGATAAAATTCAGCTCACTGGCCGCAAAACTGAAACAAAAAATTATTTCACTCACTCACGCTTTTTTGGTTCTTTGAAATCAAAAACAGCTGGCCAAATGATGAGCGAAGATTCAACTTTCGTGTTGTCAGAAGCTGTTCGTGGAATGTTACCCACAAATAAGTTGTCTCGACATCTGATCCAAAAAATGAAAGCCTACCCTGGCGCGGATCATCCTCATGCTCCTCAAAAACCAGAAGCTTATGTTATTCCAACTCACAAAGGTCTAAAAAAGTAGGTCATCATGGCAATCAAATCTAAAGAACAGTACATCTTAGCAACAGGCCGAAGAAAAACCAGCGCTGCCCGTGTTTTCATGAAACCCGGAAAAGGGGCTTTGACAATCAACGGTAAAAAAGCAGACCAGTATTTAACTCGTCTTCAATCTCAAATGGTCATCATGCAACCCATGGAGCTTTTAGCTCAAACTGGAAAGTTTGATTTAAAAGTAACAGTTACAGGTGGTGGTGAATCTGGGCAGGCCGGCGCCATTCGCCATGCCGTGACTCGCGCGTTGATCGCTTTCAATCCTGAATGGAAACTTCAGTTGAAAAAAGCGGGATACGTCATCCGTGATCCTCGAATGGTTGAGCGTAAAAAATACGGTCAATCAGGTGCACGACGTCGCTACCAATACTCAAAGAGATAATTTTGAGAGGCGATCTTTTCAAAGATGGCCGCTCTCATATTCGTTATTCATTAAACAAAAGAGGATTTATGAAAGCATTTTTAGTAACATTGTTATTTTCCTTGGCAGCTCAAGCTCAAACAACTCCACTTGCACTTTCTTGTGTTGTGCCTGTTGAAAGCGGAGCTCCAGTGATCACAGTGGCAATTGAAGCACTTGAAGAAGCCCAAGGTGATTTCATGACTTTAATTATCAACACACCTAGTTCTGAGTTGGTTTATTTTAACCAATTAGAAAAAGGAGCTTTCCGTGCAGGTCTAACTGCTGGTCAGCTTGTGACTTTAGTAGTTAAAGAAGGTGTTAAGCTAGAAAACGGTGCTGTTGTCGGCGCTGGATTTTTGGTTCTTTCTAAAGATGAGACTGGTTATACAGGTTTTGCTTCTTTAAATGATACATTCTTTCCTTTGCAGTGTAAGTAGTCGAGCTGTTTCGAATTGAGTCACTCAGTTCGAATATAAAAAAAGCTCTGCTCTAAAAATTTGATTTATCTAAAGGGTTTTCTTAAATCGAGAAATCCCTTTTTTTTTGTCGAGTTCTTGGTTGGTTAACCATAATATTTAAAGTTAAGGGGGATTCTTATGAACAAATGGATTCCGTTAACGATCGGTGGTGCTTTTGTGCTGCTCAGTTTTCAAAACTGCAGTCAAAGTGGCTCATCCTCTGGCGCTGATACGAATTCCCCTAGGCAAACTAAAATTGACGACCCTAACCTTAAACAGGCTCAAAACATTGATATTTTAACATTAGATGACTCAATTAAAATCAATCTGGATCTTTCGACGGGTCGGTTGACCCAAATGAATCTGACAACTGGACAATCAGTTGTGAAATGTTTGTCGAGCTCAATGGCAGGAACAATTAACGATCTGATGAATGCCTCTAGCCTTTGCGAATCAAAGCCTCCTGCAGAAAATGAAGATATCGCCTGTGCACAAGTTTATCGATATCCTTATGCTCAGTTAAATTGGTCGGATAAGTCGCAAAAAGTCGGCGAGTACGTTGATAGTTGCAATCGCGGACCTGATCTTTGTGGACAAGACGGAAATATCTTACGGGGTTTACTACGTGATGTGGTGGCTCGATGGGACGAGTGGTCTTGTGACTTCCAAGAAGTCTCGATCAATGTTCGCGACTAACTTAGAAGCTAGTTTCAAAATTAAATGTAATTGGAAAGTCTTTATTTAAGCCAGAAGCTCTCGAAGCTTTGCATGAGCTTGCTTCCAAGATCCCGCATCAGGAACAGCCCCTTGAGCAAAGTCAGGCCTTCCACCACCTTTGCCACCCATGACAGAGGCCATTTCACGAAGCAAATCACCGGCTTTCACGATCGAAGTTAAATCTTTGCTAACAGAAACTAAGATGGGATGAGTTCCAGTCCCTTTTCCGAGTAGCACAACAACGCCGCTTTGCATGCGATCACGAACTTGATCAGAAATTTGAGCTAGTAAATCACGATCCTCAATGTCCACCTGTGCTGCAATCACTGAACCCTTTGTAAGTGATTCTTTTTGTTTGATCAGATCATCAACGGAGATGCTCGAGCCTTTTAGTTTTTTAATTTCTTTATCGCGGTTTTGAATCTCTTGTTTTAAACCTTGAATTTGAGAAGCCAGTGGAGCTGACTTTTCGTTTGTCACAAAAGAATAGGACTTGGGAAGATTTAATGATTGTAAAGCTTCATCTAACTGATGAATGGATTTTTGTGCGAACTCGACGGCTGTGTCTGCAACGACAGCTTCAATTCTTCGAACACCAGAGCTCACTCCACTTTCAGATATTAATTTAAACAAACGAATCTGTGAGGTGTTCTTGACGTGGGTTCCACCGCAAAGTTCAGTGGAAAAATCACCCATCTTTAGAACTCGAACTGAATCACCGTACTTTTCGCCAAACAGTGCAAGGGCACCGGCCTTGATTGCATCCTCAGGTTTCATTTGATCTGTTTGGACATCGATTCCTTTTGCAATTTCCTCATTCACCAATTGTTCAATGTTTGAAATTTCTTGAGGTGTTAGGGATTGGTTGTGAGTAAAGTCAAAGCGTAATCGGTTGGATTCAACAGATGATCCCGCTTGAGTCACATGAGTGCCTAAAACTTTTCTGAGTGCTGCATGCATAAGGTGTGTGGCCGAGTGATGGGCTGCAGTATTTCTGCGATTAACAGAATCAACAATGGAAGTGACGACATCATCTGCCTTAAGAGTTCCACTTTTCACTTCTACGAAATGTAAAAACACATCGTTCTTTTTTAAACAGTTCGTGACTCGCGCGCTCGCAGAAAGAGTTTTAAACTCTCCGATATCTCCGGCTTGACCTCCGCCTTCAGCATAAAACGGGGTGGAGTTGAGAATCACAATGCCAGATTCATTTTCTTTCAGCTCGTTAACAGTCTTTTCGCCATTTGAGATTCCAAGCACTTTAGATGTTGATTGCAAACTTTCGTAACCTGAAAACTGAGTGGCCTGAGTGCTTTTCATGACCTCTTGAGACCAGCTGATCAAATGAGACTCAGAAGTTTGAAGGGCTTTGCCCTTCCAGCTGGCTTGGGATCTGGTTTTTGCTTTTTCCATCTCGGATTGAAAAGCCGAGTGATCAACTGCGAAACCTTTTTCTTGAGCCATCACTTCTGTCAAATCCACGGGAAAACCAAAGGTGTCATAAAGCTTAAACAAAATTTCACCAGGAAGCTTTTTTTGATTTTTAACTGTTAGTTTTTTAAGTTCGTTATTGAGGATCTCTGTCCCCTGATCCAATGTTTGTAAAAAACGAGCTTCTTCTTCTTTAAGTGTTTTTAAAATGTGGGACTCGCGAATTTTGAGCTCGGGGTAAACGCCGGCCATTTCACGAATCAAAGTTTCACTCATGGGTGTTAAAATCGATTTTGATTCAGAAAGTTTTCGACCAAAGCGAATGGCTCGTCTTAAAATACGACGTAAAACGTAACCACGGCCTTCATTTGATGGCAGAGCACCATCTGCAATTAAAAAACTGGCGCTGCGAGCATGATCGGCAAGAACGCGTAAAGCCGCTGTGACCTCAGAAGCCGTTTTGTTGCCTTCTAGTTTTTTAAAATCAGAAACATAATCAGAGCCTGAAATTTCACAGGCTGTGTGAATCATGCCTGTGAATAAATCTGTGTTGTAATTATTGTGTTTGCCTTGAAGGGCCGCCACCAGACGCTCGAATCCTGAGCCCGTGTCAACCGAAGGTTTCGGCAATGGTACCATCTGCCCCTGAGCTTTTTCATCAAATTGCATGAAAACTAAATTCCAGATCTCAATGAAACGATCTTCTCCGGCGACGATGCCTTTGAAGGGATCTGACTCTTTACCGTATTGAGCTCCATGATCATAGAAAATTTCAGTGCAAGGTCCACAAGGACCCACGTCACCCATGCGCCAGAAATTATCTTTTTCACCTAATCTAAAAATGCGGTCCTTGGGCACGCCTTCTTGTTTGTGCCAAATGTCTGCGGCCTCATCATCAGTTTCAAAAACAGTGACGTAAAGTTTGTCTTTAGAGATTTGAAAATCTTTTGTCAGAAGTTCCCAAGCAAAGTGAATGGCATCCTTTTTAAAATAATCACCGAAAGAAAAATTGCCAAGCATTTCAAAAAAAGTATGGTGTCTGGCTGTGAAGCCCACATTATCCAAATCATTGTGTTTACCGCCAGCACGCACGCATTTTTGCACACTGACAGCTCGGTTGTAATCTCGTCTATCAAGGCCAAGAAAAGCGTTTTTGAACTGATTCATCCCTGCATTTGTGAATAAAAGTGTGGGAT
>Ga0114979_10000809_pt1 | contig 20762 bp, 19 predicted proteins | sample S_140625_EF_Meta_FD_87315 | JGI IMG/M metagenome (GOLD analysis project Ga0114979, IMG submission 87315) | Freshwater microbial communities from Lake Simoncouche, Canada to study carbon cycling - S_140625_EF_MetaG | ecosystem: Environmental > Aquatic > Freshwater > Lake | place: Lake...
CACTAGAACTCTTTCTTTGGTGAAAAACTTGGAAAGTCCACTTATGATCTCTTTGAACATCCTTATTATATATAAACGGATGATAAAAATATTTTTACAATTCGTTTTTAAATTTGCTAAATAGTTTGGTCATTATTTTCTATTCGTCTAGAGAATCTTCTTCGGCGTTGTCCATTTCTAAATCACTTTCATCACTATCATCCATGTCGTTGAGCATATATGTATTTTTTATTCGTTTTGCCTCTAAATAAGCCGAAAGTGCTAAATCTCTAGCCACCTTGGCTTTTCTCCTAGCTTCGCGATACATTTCGTAATAAACGTCATTACGCTTTTTAATTTGCAATGGTTCGGATTCTGGTAATTCTTCTAAATCAAAATCTATTTCTTCTAATCCATCTTCAGATACATGAATCACTTCCGTAATAATATTGTTTTTAATAGGCTCTTCATTAACCTCCGGGTCTTGTGCTGGTTCTGATAATATTGTTATTGGCTCTTGTTCTTCAACAACTGGTTCATTCTCAATATTTTCTAAAGATTCTTCAGGCCCCTCAGAAGTTTCTATTTCAATAACGGGTCCAGGATTATAGTTATCGTCATTTTCTTCTTCTTGAACGTCATTATTAGTTATGGGAATAAATGCAGGATTACTGCTAGACTTGATAATGCATTTCTCAAAAGGATTTGTAGGTTGAAGAACCATCATCTGTTTAAGGTCAATTTCAATTTGGAAACTACGCGATGAGCATTTAATGCCTTGGATTTCAACAATGGTTACTACATTTGTATTATCGTTAATAGATTCCATATCTACTTCAGTTTCGTTTTCATCATAAATCTTTAATGCTGGTTTGTTTAATACTGTATTAACGTTTACACGTGAAATATAGTATTTGCCAGACTTATATAATTTAAGAGGTGATGTAAAATAGTTTTCAATATCATGTAGTTCCATTTGCCCGTCAAACCATTTATCACGATTTTTATAAATATACTGTTGGCAATGATTCTCTAAATTTTCCATCCATCGTATAAAGTTTTCATTTTCATTAGTGAACATCAAATCGCAGGAGAATTTTTTGCCAGCCTTAGTAAACCCCTGTTTTGTTTTGCATTTAGGAGGTTGTATGTAAAGAGGACCATTATTTACTAAACACCGTGAAAAATAGTTACCTCCAGAAATTAAACTGGGTTTTGTGAGAACCAATTTACTAAAATCAAAAGAGTCGTTTGTATCGTAAATCTCCATCAAAGTTACTTATATTTTGTGAATAAAAATATAAGTAGTTATAGACGCAAATTACGTTCATATGCAAACTTTATTCTATAGCATTTTTGTAACTATGCTATGAAAAGCATTCGCGATACCTGTATAGAATTCTTTCAAAATGAAGATACTCGTAAGGATATGAAAGAGATATTAAAACCCCTAGCCAATATTGTTTACAATGAGGTTTATTTATATTTATGGTTGTTGTGTTTTTATAACCTATTTTTGTTTTTTATTATTTTAGCAATATTAGTTCTATTATTGAGGGTGTCGGGGCAACTTATGAATTTTAGCAAAATTAGTGGAACATGCACTCAAAAAATAAAATGTGAATAGATATTATAATGGCTAGAGGAAAACAATCAAGAAGACGTGTTCATAGACGCCGTAGCGCCAAAGTTATGATAATGGGTGGCGATGGAGCTGCTGACCATGCTATAAGCACATATGGTGGAATTGGACAACAACACCCTGTTAGTGCCACAAACCATACTATTGCTATGAGCAATGGTTCAGTTGTTGTGCCTGCAGTAGTTAAGGGTGGTGCACCTTTATCCCCTGCTTTAGTTACTGGTGGGGGTGACTTGGCTCCTGCTCAATACAATGGTGGTGGAATTATCACTGATGTGGCTGTTCCTGCTGCTTTGATTTACACAAGAAACCTCATTGCTAAGCGCAGATTGCCCGGATTTCCTCGTTTCTCAATGAGAAAGTCTCGTCGCCATCGCAGACGCGGAAGCCGCAGAGGCAGACGTTAGATTTATTTATATTTATTTATATTTATATTTACCCTTATAAATATAAATACCTATCCAATTTGTTGCCTTACTGCTTTAATTAATTCTTCTGTCTCTTGATTGTTTTTTCCGTCTTTAATGTCGTTAACAATTTCTTCTACAGGCCGAGCAAACAACGTATTTGCTCCTTCCCCTAATAGTTCTTTAGTTTTAGCTGTAACGTAAGTTTCTACGGCATCTTGCTTTATTTTATTTCCAATATTTTCTTCTGCGATTTTTTCTAATTGTTGTTCAGTAAGTTGTTTAGGGTGACCCGATGAATCATCAGTTCTTAAATGTAGCACAGTTGGTCCTCTGGGAGGTGGTGGCAATACTGGCTTTGTCTTTATTCCCTGGCCAACATGGGGTCTATTTTGAAAAGCTTGAGTTCCGTTTGCCAATATTAACAAACCAACGAATGCTTTATAAAGGTCCATGCCACCCTTAGTTTTCTTAATAGTCCTACGATGAATACGCTTTCTTTTATTCAATAACTTTCTCTTTTTAGTAATGTGTTTTCTAAATTTATTCATTATATATTTACACTATATATTTACACTATATATTATGAGCAATGAAATTACAGTAAATCCAAAGGCACAATTTATTGAAGATGTTAAGAAATGGGCGACCTTAGATAGTCAACTCAAAATAGTAAATGAGAAAACAAGAAAAATGCGCGATATGAAACATGAGCTATCTGAAAAAATAACAACGTATATGTCGGAAACAAATAACGAAAAAATTAAATTGAGTGATGGAGAAATAAGGCTTTTTGATAAAAAGGAGTATTCACCACTAACGTTTGGATATATAGAAAAAACATTGGCGAATATTATTCAAGATAAGGAACAATTAGAATATGTGGTGCAATATTTAAAAGAAAACCGTGAAATAACAACTTCACCAGAAATAAAGAGAACATACCATAAATAAATCACACATAAATATATATAATGGAAAATATTGCAAGTTCATTTATATCTGAATATGAATTTATAAAGGATGCGAATAATGATATCGTTTCGGCTGTTTTCCCAATGCGCCAACATTTAACAAAGGAAAATAATAAACGCATGATTTTAGGAGGTTCAATAGAGGGTGGAACTAGTCGGTTTGATGAGTTGGGAATACCAGCTGGGTTATATTTAGAGCCTAGTGTTTTATCACACGACAATATTGGACATAAATTTAATAAATTTGCAATTATTGACGACAATCTATTTGATAAATTATTAGGTTCAGTATCTTCTGTAAAACCTTATTCAGGAACAAGAAAGAAATACTATAAGCCTAAAAACGCTAAGACAAAGAAAGCCTAAGTAAATTTATATTACACATTTTTGTAATATAAGTTCAGCATTATACACCGCTCAGTTTTATCTACCGCTAAGCTTTATCCTTCGGAATCAAAGAACAATTATAACAGCTTTTTCCATGAAAAATCTTATGATGGAAAAGGCAAGTAATTATAATCTTCCCCGAAGGACAGGGAGGGGGTAAGGGGGTCAGAAACCACGTAGTGGTTTCAACCTTATGTCGCGAAGCGACATTGAGGAACCGGTGGTTCCCCCTATTAAAATTCTGACCATTCATTCTTATTGAAAGAATTCAATACTAATAATTTGTTGGCATTCTCCTTCCAGAATTCAACTTTTCTATCAATAATAGAATCTTTGGGTTTCTTAGGATATACTTTATTATTTAATTCTTGCATACGAGCAAGCTCATCGTCAGTTGCCTTAGGTTTTTTTCCGAAGCAGTTAACACCAAATTTAAGATAGGGGTTAGCGAAAAATCCACCATTCACACCTGGACGACCACAATCATTTTTATTATTATCTGTTTCTTGTAAAGCAGACCACGTTGACTTTTGTGTAGGGAAGAAAGCCATTTGATTTGCTGACCAACCATAATTACACCATTCAGCTCCTTTCTTATATGAATCTTCTATCTGGTCATAATTTGCTAACTTAGCGCCATATGCTTTGCAAATAGCCTGTGCGTCATCGTAAGTATATAAGTTATTTGAAATATTAAATACCTCGTCCTTTTGCACAGGTTGAGATAATGATACGTTTCCAACTACACTAACATTACCTGAAATTTTCACATTACCAGTAGGAGAAGAAATAGTCACTGGTTTTGGAGGATTTGGAGCATAATCAGGTAATTTATCCCAATCATAATAATTAGCAAGAACATCATACATTGAAGCGCCTAATACATATTTAAAAAACACAGAAAAAATTTGAACTATTAAATATAACCACATAAATGTTTCAATAACAGAAACTGTTATGGGTTTAACATCCCTCTCCATGGGTACTCTAAATATGTAGACAATAACATAAAACATTGTAAGACTTATCATTTGAATTATAATTGCACCGAACGAAGTCATATCCTTTTTAAAATAATCTCCAGCATCTTCTGCGTATTTTATTTGTTCGTTTTGTGACATTGACCCATACGCAAATAGTGTTATTAGAACACATAATAATGCTATAATATCAATTGTTCTGCTAACGTTTAGTGAATAATTAACAACTGGTGCAGTTTTATTAAACATAAAACCTAACAAATAATATGCGACAAAATATATTGCTAAAAACCATAAAATCATAATTATATTGGACTTGTTAAAAATAGCATAAAAAAATCCTTCAAAAGTATTTGGGTCGTCATATACATCGTATGGTTTATTTGGGTCTGTATCAAAGTTTTCATTTACATTATAATTAGGAGGTATTAATTGACTATCCATATTATGTTTATTATATTATACCAAGTTATTTTTTTTACGATAAAATAAACAGTATGCCATTGGAGCAATAATTGAATCTGGATTTTGCACAACGTCTACATTCCTATCATTGAAATGTAGCCATTGATTCTCTGAATTGCGAACAAATGCAGTATAGTGTCCACCCATTACTCCGCCCATATGGTTACAAACTCCATACAAATCATATTTATAAGAGTCTTTATTATAACCACGCACGTAAGGTGATAGGTCTAGATTTTCTAAAGGGAATTTTACTAATGAATTTAGTTTATGTTGACCGTCTGGACTAAATCTTTTTAATGTTATAACCAATACTTTTGGGAAACTAAAAAACGAAATTTGTTTCTTAATGTCCTCTTTTGTATTGGTCTTTTCATTAAACCATGCATTATCACCTTCTAAAATCTCAGGTTTAATATAAAAGTTTAAACAGTCATAAATATTACCGGCTAATTTACCAGGCTCCATAATAGGTAGGTCTAATATAAAAAAACTTTCAGGTTTAATTACATATTGAACTAAGCCATTCATAGATATAATTTCGGAAACATATATTCCATAAAACATGTCCATAATCTCAGAATATTCCTTTGAATATGTAGTTTTTAACATATTGTACGAGGCTATTGCCAAATTATCAACATTGTTCTCAGGATTCCCTGACACTTTCATATTTACGCCTCTTGAAATGCTATTATGCAGACAATCCATAAAAAACAATAAAAATTCAGACATATCGTTTTGTGCCCAACCAGTAAATATATCGCGCCCTTTAATGCTAGCAATCTTATGAACATTATGAACAAACCGATTTGGACTAACAATACCATTACCGCTCCACATAACCTTGCGTAAATCATCCCATTCAATCAATATACTTGCATCTGGTAGACTTTCTTTAAACGTGCGTTTATGTTTCTCAGAATCCAAAAAATCATTTAATTCATAGGTATGATTTAAAACCTGCATACAGGAATTTAAAAAACAGGTATTACCCAGGTTTTCTAACCCTATCTTCCCCTTGTCCTTGTATTTTGATAAGTCCATAGTTTTAATTTATATTAATTAAGTATATATAGATAATTATCTTTATATTATTCAGGAAGATGGATAATGGGTTAAATGGTTTTAATGAGGCACAAGATGAATTGCAAAGATTACTCCAAGAAATAAATAGAATACAGATTAATACCAGAAATAGAAACACAAATGCGCGTACAAGAAGAACTAATGACAATACAGAAATAATTGCCTTTCTTAGAGAATTTCTATATTTATATAACACAAATATGAGAGAATATCAAGACAATATGAGATTAATTCTACAGATAGCGTATTTATTGGTAAGTAATTCTAATACTAGAACTAATCCCGTTAATGAAAGACGTAATGAAAATGACCTTTTTTATTATACATTTTTACCATACGTAAACCGCATTAACAGACCAGCAACTCCAATAAATACATTCAATGAAAATGTAATAGTTAGACCAACGAATGAACAGATTGATACGGCAACAACAAATTATGATTATTCAGCAGGCGACTCAGAAAATAATACAAACACTAGATGTCCTATTACTTTAGAAGACTTTCAAGAAGGTGAGAATGTGTGTAAAATAAGACATTGCGGGCACACATTCCGCAGAGATGCCATTAATAATTGGTTTCAAGGAAATGTGAGATGTCCTGTTTGTAGATATGATATTCGTGATAATTCTACAACCGAAACAACTCAACCACAACAAAATAACCAATCTTTAACTGATGAAGAATTGCAGAATAATCTTCGCAACAGGATATCAAATAGTTTGATGAGTATTATTAACCAATATTATACTGAAACAGATATATCTCAAAATCTAACATATACATTTGAATTCCCTATTATTTATAATGATATTTCTGGTAATCTAGGGGGAACCCCCGGAGCCTTCGGAAACCCCCTTACCCCCTCCCCGCCCTTCATGTGATTATAATTCCATAAATTATGCATTGTCTTATAAAAAATTATAATACATAATTTTGTTGCGGTAGTCTCTTATTTGGAAGAGACATTCTTATTGAATTCCTTTGGGAACCTAATTGTCCACCTAGCTCTGAATTTCGGTATGACGGATTAGAAGAAAGATGCGGAGTAAATACCGGATTAGGATTAATAGATAATCTTGGTCTTTTACTGTAAAAATGATGTATATCTTCATTTTCTTCTTTGGGATTAATACTTAAGGGATTTGTTTTCTTTTCAGAATAATGTGTAGACCATAATTCATAAGGCGACATCTTTCCTGATTTTTTATTAATGCAACATACTACTAGTCCAATCATAACTAAAAGGACAACTATGCCTACGACAATTGATGCAATAGTTGTTGTAGAACCAGATGTTTGATTAGAGGCTGACGCGCTGTTTAATCCAACAGTTGATTGACTAGGAGATATTGTTGATGGTATTTGAGTTGGCATAATTGTTGGATTTGCAGACGGAGGCATTGTAGCTTGTACTGTTGGTATAATAGTTGGTCGTACTGTTGGAGAATCTGTGCGCAAAATAGGCATTGATGTTAATACAGTAGGTGACTGAGTTGGTTTTGAAATTGGACGGGCAGAAGTCGGAAATCCAGTAACTAAATTAAATAATGATGTTGTTGGAAAACGAGTAGGAGGTATATTAGTTAATATAGTTGGCGCGCTAGAGAACATAGACCAACTAACTGGTATCATTGTTGGTGATTGTATTGTAGCCAACACTGGTTGTTTGGTTGGCAAAACAGTTGGTCTAACTGTAGGGCGTGTACTGGGTCTAACAGTAGGCCGGACAGTTGGTCTAGTCGTAGGCCTTGCACTGGGTCTAGTCGTAGGCCTTGCAGTAGGTCTAGTCGTAGGCCCTGCAGTAGGTCTAGTCGTAGGCCTTGTACTGGGTCTTACAGTAGGGCGTATACTGGGTCTTACAGTTGGACCAATAATTGGCGTTCTAGTTGGTCTTCTAGTTCTAATTGGTCTTCTAGTTCTAATTGGTCTTCTAGTTCTAATAGGTCTTCTGTTCCTAATTGGTCTTCTATTTCTAATTGGTCTTCTATTTCTAATTGGTCTTCTTGTTCTAATTGGTCTTCTAGTTCTAATTGGTCTTCTAGTTCTAACTGGTCTTCTAGTAGGAACAATATCATCACTTACTGGTGCATTTGTTCTTGTCCGAATAATTTGTCTTGTGCGAGTAGGTCTTTTACTCCTAACCGGTATTCCGGTAGGAACAAAATCATCACTTACGGGAGCCTTTGTTCTAGGATTGGCTCTTGCATGAAGAGGTCTCATAGTAGGGGGTGTGTCATCAGAAACAGAAATTGGTCTTTGACGAACAGGTCTGGGTGAATTATTGTTTGACGCTTTTCCAGGTTTAGTCTTTGTGCGAACAGGTGTTGAATCATCTGTATTCACAGGTCTGGTTTGTTTTACAGGTTTTGAACCCCTTCTAACAAGAACAGGGGCAGATGGTGTATCATCAGAACCTGGATTAGTTGGTTTGTCATCATTAGAATTGCTAGGTGAAGGTTTAGGACCCCTTAAGCTAGTTGGACGCTTGGCAACACCTCCTTTACCTTCAATTTTAACACAATTTGGACTATTTCCTCCCACATTCTTCTTTAACCAATCTCTACCTTTATTCACAGCATTATTAGCAACATTTCTAGTAACATTGTTTACTTTATCTGCTATGGTATCAAATATATTACTGCATTTTGGCACAACTGCAGTTGGTTTAACTACGGTTGGCTTAGCTAATTTTGATTTTCTCTTACTTTTTGTAAGTGGTCCTGGTTTAGGTTTTGTTGTTTTTACTTGTTTAGTCTTTGTTTTTATTATTGATGGTTGGTTTTTAGCGACGGGTTGTCTGCGAAGTACCTTAGACTGACCTTTATTAATAGCGCCAGCAACCTTGGGTACAGCGCCAGCAACCTTGGGTACAGCGCCAGCAACCTTTGGTTTAATCTTTTTTACAACACCACCTTTTTTCTTACCATTACAAAAATTACTCAGACCATTTTTCAAACATTGTATTCCCTTTCTTATTGCCATCTGTTTAACCTTTGCAGCAGCAGCCTTTTTTAAACCAGCTACTCCTCCTGTTTTCGCAATCGCCGCTACTTTCAATCCCACCTTTACTATTTTTACGAATCGTTTAAATCTTTTTAATTTCCGAACATCATGGTTTACATTGGAAACAATATACGAGCCGTTTGATGATTCTAAATATTTTTTGTTTAGTTGTGGTGCATGGTAAATATATCCATCACCTGGACATAGTTTACCAGCAGGACAAGGTAAACATGAGTGTGCGCCAGTATCTAGTATTCCACAATAGTTTTTATTTAAACATTTACCAAATGTTAAATTAGAACATGCTAATTGTGGTACATAGCAGATAGATTGGCCGCAAAACACTACGAACAATAATAATTTAAAGAACATTACTTCGTATATATAAAACATAATATATTTTTAACCCCTTTGTTTTTGTAAAATACACGTTTAGTAAATATAATTAAAATAGTAGTTTATATAATAAAATGGACCGCAAGGTTACAGTTTACATTGAGATTGAAAAAGACAGTAATCAGAAATATGAATTTAATAAAGAGACAAACACATTAGAACTTGACCGTGTGTTACCCTATCCATATTATTATCCTTATTGTTACGGATACATTACAAACACATTAGCTTTAGATGGTGATGAATTGGATGCTCTTATTATTACAGATAAAAAAATAGAGAAAGATAAAAAGTATGAAGCATTTATTGTGGGTGTATTAATAATGAGCGATGAGAAAGGAATGGATGAAAAAATCCTTTGTGTTTTGGAAGAAGATTATGCAACAATAGATGATTTAAATAAACTACCAGCAGATACTCTTGATAATATTCTTTGGTTTTTCCGTCATTATAAAACAAAAACCCCGGGTAAATGGTCTCATGTTAATGGATTTAGAGAGAAAGATATAGCGATTCAAATACATAAAAGAGCATGTTTTTTGTATGCTTCTGAAATAATGAAACAATCATTATCTTTATAATATTTATACAATATATATACAGTATATATATTGCAATGCCCGAACGCTACGATATTTTTTTCAAGCTATATAATGTTGGTGCTCCAACCAATTTATTAACAAATGGTCCTGTGGAACCACTTATGAAAACTTTTGCAAGCCCATATACGTATATTCATCCTTTCGCAACAAATGCAAATTTAAACCCTTCTTTCCCACCTCAAATGTTCAATGGTTCACAATTACTAAGTTTGTATAATGTAACTGCAGTTCCAGTAACGGCTGGTAAAAAACAAGTAAAAATAGCGATAATTATTGCGTTTACTTATCCTGGACTTTTAGCTGATTTGAAAACATATTGGCAAAATAATATTAATTTTGGTCCTAATTCTACACCACCAAAAGTAAACGTTTATACGATGCCTGGTGCATCATTTAATGCTGGTTGGGCACAAGAAGAATGTTTGGATGTTCAAATGGTCTGCACTATGAATCCTAATGCAAATATTTGGGTAGTAGAAGCCAAATCGGATTTGGTTAGTGATTTACTTGCAGCAGTGGACTATGCAACAGGAACATTACAAGCCGATGTGCTTTCCATGTCTTGGGGTCTAAACGATTCAACTGGTTTTTTATCATATAATAATCGTTTTACAAACAAAAATGTTTGTTATTGCGCGGCTTCAGGAGATTCCAACAACGCATCTTGGCCTTCTGTTATGTCTAACTGCATATCTGTTGGCGGAACGACTTTACTTTGGACACCTAATACATCAACACCTAGAACAGAGTATACATGGAATAGTGCTGGGTGCGGTTACGCAACAAGTGTTGCCCAACCCACATATCAGCAAAATATTAGTGGAATTGCGAAAGCAATGCGTGCTATTCCTGATGTTAGTATGGTAGCAAACCAAAACACGGGAGTATATATTGTATACAAAGGGTCATGGTATTCATTTGGCGGAACATCGGTTGCAGCACCATTATTTGCCGGTATTTTATCTTTAGCTAATCAACAACGATTTAATGCAGGAAAGGGCGCATTAACTACTGTTTATTCAACGAACCCTAATGTTTCAGTTCCATCTTCTTACGTGCCTCCATCAAATAATGTTCAACAATATTTATATAAGACGATATACACGTCAAGTAAATATTCCAATGATTTCTATGATGTTTCTATTGGGTCTGGTCAGGGTTCTATCGCTGGTAACTCAGCAGTTTTAACAACTTATGTTGCTGGTGCAAAATATGATTTAACAACTGGACTAGGCTCACCTAACTGCACAAATTTATGTAATGATTTGTTAAGTTTATAGAACATTGTGTATTTCTTCAATATTTAGATAAACACTGTTGAAAAATTTATTTATTAAAAATATATAACGATGTTAAAGTATATATTTTTATTTATTGTATTTTTGTTTATTTTATTTTTACTAGTAAACTATGGAAGAATAAAAACTGTAATTGAGAAACAGGGTTTAGCGGATATTAATTCAGAATATATACCGCCAGAAATAATTTCCAATATATTAACTGAGAAACAAAATAGGGATATTTTAGAATTTGCTAGTACTAGATTCTCACCAAGCGTAGTCGGTGGTGGATTAAAAAATGTTGTGGATGGGCTAGTCCGCAAAAGTCAAACTGCATGGATGCCCAAAGAAAACCCTATTATAAAGGACCTAATACAAGGTATTTGCAAAAAACATGGTCTTAAATTTGAGAACTGTGAAGATATGCAAATTGTGAAATATGAGAAAGATAATTATTATAAAGAACATCATGATAGTTTCCCCTTTTATGAACCCGATTTTCTTTCTCAAGGAGGCCATCGTGTTTTAACTACTCTTATTTATTTAAATGAAGATTTTGAAGGAGGGGAAACATGGTTTCCACATTTAAATTTAAGTGTAAAACCAAAGCGTAATAGTGCCGTAGTTTTTCATCCTTTGGATAAATCAAATACTTGTTGCCACCCGAAAGCGTTACATGGCGGAAATCCAGTAAAATCAGGAATAAAATACATATGTAATATTTGGATTCGGGAAAATCCATATAGCTATGATATAGACCAATGGAGTTATGATTTTTTATTTAATAGTACATTATTGTATTTATACAGAACCATAATAAACAAATAACGAATATATCTATTATTATGAGCGATAATACATATACGTATAACACACATTTTGGTAAAATAACACTTTATCAGAATGAGCTTTTCATAGGAACATCTTTTCGTGAAAACAAATATTGGGACGAAGATACATTATGGAAGTTAAAAGAATTTATTGACCCTAATCGCAACATATTAGAAATAGGCGGACATTGTGGCACAAGTACAATTGTTTATGCATCCTTTCTCAATCCTGATAATAAAATTTACGTCTACGAACCACAGAAGAATTTATATAAACTATTAGTCCAAAATATTAATCAGAATGATTTACAAGATAGGATTCTTCCCTATAATAAAGGAGTTTTTTGTTATAATGGGAAAGGAAATATGCACGACAGAGATGAGGATGGTTGGCTTGGTAATGTCAAAAAACGTTATGAAGAAGAGATTGAAGAGGGATGCAATTTTGGTGGAATAGGGTTAGGTAAAGATGGTGAAGAAATAGAATTAACTACAATAGATGATATGGAATTAGAAAATATTGGTTTTATACACTGTGATGCTCAGGGCGCGGAATCTTTTATATTTGCAAAAGGATTAGAAACCATAAAAACACATAGACCTATTATTTATTTTGAGGACATGAGTCAAGAAATAGGAATAGCTGCCAAAGTAATGTTTCATAATATTTGCGAACAATATCCACAATATAAAGGAGAAAGCGAGTTTGATATTAAAAAGTACTGTATTGAAAATTTAGGATATTCAAAGTGCATTGATAGGTTTAATGATGGAATTGACTGTTTATTGATACCATAAAATCTATGGATAATATAGAAGGAAATAAAAATAATTATGGCAACATTTTTTGATACAGGCATTAATGATAGTTTTTTAAGTTTAACAGTTGGTGCTAATTATGTTATAAGGTCACAAAATGATTTATCAAATCAACAGGACATTGCTTTCTCAAATGCTTCTGCGTCTTTACTAGAAAATGCAGCAGATATATGTAGAAAAGGTATTGGTGAATATTATTTGGAAAAAACAACATGGAATGGTCTTGGGACCAGTAATAAATTTGATATTGCTATACTGTTTAATCGTGCTGACCATGCATATGCTCGTCCTCTAGCATTTATTGTAGTAGAATTGGGTGAATGTCGTAGATATCCTGAAGTATGGACAGTGAATTTGATTTGTGGTACAAAAGACGTTCCTGGTGTAGGAGGAATAATGATGGGACTATATTTATTTACTATATTTCACAATACTTCAATACACGGAGATAACAAATTTGGTTTATTAGAATTAGCAAATGCTTATTTAAATGTAGGTGGATTAGCCAGCTATTCAAAATTAGGATACACCATAGATGAAATGTTATATAGCACATCAAAAAAAGTTAGAGGAAAGACTGTTATTGATAGTTGTTTTGGAGATAGAAGTAATTTGCCTATGCGAACAGAAATACTTACTGACGTCCACATACAGAGAATAATTGAAATATTAAACAACCGTGACCGTGGTTTTACGAAACCACCTATATGTAATATAATTGGTGATAGAATAATATTAGATGACCAATTGTTTAAAGGAGTTTTACAGTTATTTTTAGGTTTATGTAAGAATTTAATACTTTTATTTAAGTACAACAAACGTGTAGAAGAACAAGAATTAGCGGATTCTAGTAAAATAAATTTGCCATGGTTCAAAACATTTATTCTGCCATATGTAGCAAACCCTGCATTATCTACTGAACACGAACGAATACAACAAGGAATAGTTACTCCTCTAGAAGCATATTTTACTCAGGGTTCTGGTGTTGACATTAATACTCTTGACCTAAACACTATTCCTGGATTTAGAGATTTTTTTATAAACGATAATTTCAAACACGCAATAAACGGTCCTATAATTCAAGGTATTGAAGAAATTCAAAGAAAAATATTAGAACAAGGAGCACCCCAGAGTAAAAAAAGAGGTGCTGAATTACAGCTTACTCCCACTGCAGAATCAGAAAAACAAGCAGAAGTTATAGCAGAAGAAAAAGAAAAGGTAAAAAATAAAGTAATAATTTCATTGGCTTTACGGAGACCAACTAGGTCAACCCAGAATCTTTCAAGTCTAAATTTTACTGATTTGACGCAGCGCAAAAGAGGTGGTAAAAATAAAAACACACATCGCAAAAAGAGAAACAATAAGAAAACCAGGAAATATCGTAAATAATTTTATTATTAGTTTAAATAAAATTATTATTTTAACGTCCGATTTCAGTAATCTTCAACCATGTGGAAATATCAGAAGATACAGTAATAGGGTCACCAACTGTAGCATTATATAAATCAACGGTAATGGATTTCGCCGAAGTATTCGTGTTAGTGAATCTTCCAATCAATGGAAACAATACACCACTTCTACTTCCACCACCCAACGCATTTACCCACTTTTGGTAAGTTTGACTAATTCTTTGGTATGTACCGTCATCTACATTTAAATAGGCAAAAGCAGAGTCATCACCATTTCCAGCTAAAGAATAACTAGTTTGGTATTCAATAATTAAATAAGAATTTGAATACTTAGGTGTGAATGAAAGTGTAAAAATATTAGTAGTGGCTGTAGCATTAACTGTTTTATTAACAGTTTGGCCTAAATCTGTATTACTAAACATAGAGACATTGATTACTTGTCCAGTTAAGAAAGTTTTGGCAAGAACATATCCGTCCACGTTAACATTACCACCTACTTTCACATCTCCATCAACTCTTTCATCACCATCTACTGTAAAATCTCCTTTAATTCCACCATTACCAGAAACAACTAGGTTTCTGTAAACATATAAATCATTATTACGCATAACTGGTACAGCAAATTCAGCTAAACGATTATTCATTTGGGTAATTCGGTTAGTTACCCTACGGTTAACAAGTGCATGCATAGACATTGACATTATAAAAAAACGTTTATATATTAGAACCTTATATTTTATTTCTTGCTAAAGAATGAGGTAATCTGTTGAATATTATTTTTCTCATTATAAATCTTCTCCAATACCTTATCAAATAGTAGCGCCTTTACTTTTGCAGCACAGAACTTCTCCTTCTTCTTCATAAATATCTCTAAATCTGGAAAGTCTTCTTCTAGTTTTTCTATCTGTTTTTTATATTCTTTGATAGCGGAATGCTTTCCCAATACCTTCCAAATCTTCTCTACGTCTAGACCAAACAATTGTAATAGCGGCTTCATAATCTGATTCGTAATATAATGATTATAATCAATTGGCAACTTGTTTTCTATAATAAACTCAGGTGTCTCCATCTTCTCACCTTGTAGTGCCTTCTTATCATCGTTCACAATAAATACGAATTTGATACGGTCACCTGATTTGGGCTTATTACCAGGATCTCTCTTACCAATTCGTTCAGCCAAAACATTGTGACCAATGGAATCAGGGTTCTTATAATCACTGCGCAATGCCTTGGTAATTGCAAGTTTATCCATGCTTACTTTACCTGCAATCAAGTTATTCAAACACGTGTCTAAATATTTAATTGCAGCACCCATGTCTGTGCTTTTCATTAGGATGTCCAAGACACCACCATAAACATCCTTCATGTAATCACATGAATCACGACGCTTCAAAGGAAGTCCCATAAACTTGAGCTTACCCTTATTCGGGTCTTCCTCATAAAGAATACCTACATAACGCTTCTTAGAAAGCAAGAAGAATGGCCAAAGCGTCTTCTCATAAGCTAGTTCCATAGGTGCCTTCAACCATTGGCTGCAAAGTTTAGCTGCGTCTTGTGCAATCTCAATTGTCATCTCTAGAGCTTGCTTACCAATGATTTTCTCACCAGTTTCAGAGTTCTCTAGATTAAACGTAAAGAACACGGAATCTGTGTCACCATAAATGTACTCGGCCCTAGTTCTAACAGGTCCACAGCACGTAGTGTTATAAACCATATTACCATAAACCTCCTCAATAATACGTTTCGCATAGGTAATCATCATACGACCTGTTGCTGTTGTTGATGCAGCAACATTCTTCTCATAAAATGCGGATGTTCTAGAGCCACATTGTCCATAAAGTGAGTTCGCAGTAACCTTATAAGCTAGCTGACGCTTATCCAAGATATTTTGCATAAAGGGGTCCTTTATGGTCTTAATAAGTTTACGAGTATCTGAACGTGCTTTCAATAGCTCCTCCAAAATAGCAGGCAGAATAGACTTTTTGTTATCGGGAAGCTGTGCCCATCTGCATACAAACTTACCTACCTTTGTCTTCTTAGCTACTGCACTACCAATCTTGATGTACTTGAAATTATCGTATTCAACATCAATATATCCATATTCGGGCAAATTATCATAAATAAATTGTCCAGCAGCGTTCTTTTCGCCCTTTTCCCGAATGAGTTTTCCTTCCAAGTCATACTCCTTGGTCCATACCAAACTATCGTGTGAATAATTTTGACTAATCATAGCAGATGGATAAAGTGAGGAATAATCTACACAAGCTACTGGTTTATCAATATACATTCCACATTTGGGAGGCAAGACAATTGCGCCCTCGTAACGGTCAAAATCATTAGACTTTTCTAAATCAGGCATAAGAGTATTGTTTTCACGGCATTTCTTAGCAACGAAACTCATCAGCTTCACACCCTGACCACGGAAGATAAGGAAATTAATCGGAACACAACAAATACTAGCCATCTCAGAATAACCAGTAATAGAATCTATTTTGTTTATCAGGTGATGAACTAGGTTACAATCCTGAATACAGTATTTTGCAACAATAGCTCTATCCGAAGAAGAGCCATTCGCAAGTCGGAAAATATCTTTGGGTGAAACATCATCCTTTGCCATAGTCCATTTGATAGATTTACCCTTTTCAAAGTCTTCGTGGCCCTGGATTACTAAGACGTTATATTTATTTGTCTTTTCAACGCCTTTTACCATTTCAACCACCTCTCTATCTCGTTGAATCTCCAAAACACGGAACTTCTGTCCCTTCTTGTGGTATTCTGAAGTATAACCTGTAATCTCAATGTGGATGAAATCATTCGTGTTAATACCCATCAAATTCTGGCTATAAAGTTCAGTAACTTCACCAAACCGCTCGTGGACAACGTGCTCACTTCGTTTAATGTCATCACTAATAAACAACCCTGCCACATCATCTAGCTTATATGATGATAGAATAAACTCACGACGGAAACTGGCATACATATCTATTTGCAATCGCCCAGTCATCTTAAAATATCGCAAATTATATTCACCACTAGCAATAGCAATTTTCGTCGTTTCAATATCATATTTTCCAGGTGAATCTTTGATTGGCTTGGCTGCCAATTCACCAACCTTTCTAGAGAGTTGCATAAAGTCATGCACACACTCATTTTCCTCTGCACGTCGGAACATAAACTCATAATCAAAACCAAATATATTATATCCAATAACAATATCTGGATTTTCTTTTTGCATCAACTCTGCCCAACGCAACAACAGGGTTCTCTCATCGTCTACCGGTTCAATAACAGCTCCCTCCACTGAGTCACACGAACCAAGAACAACACAGTGATTTAAATAGGGTTCTAGTTCACCATAACGCATGAAGGTTGAACCAATAAATGTTACCTTATCACCTTCCAATCTAGGAAATAAACGTGTCAAAACATCGTTCGTAATTTGGATTTTCTCATCTCTTGCTAATCGGTTCGGGTCGTCTTTGTTTGTTGAGAAGTTCATCAATACATCCAGAATCTTTTCATTCGCTGTCTTCTTAGGCTTGTGTGTATATTGTACAGGTTCAGGAACTGTCATCCATTCATCGCCTTCATCCTCTGCTGCTGCAACAATTTCATTGGATGCATTTTCACTTACTTGGTTTAGAGTTTCGTTCATATTCTCAAACATATCATCTATTCTTAGCAATACAGAATTATCTTCCTCAGTATTCGCCTTCTTCGCGTTCTCAATAGTTTCGTCCATGAGAATCTTCAAAAGATGCTTTACTCGCTCTTTAGAAGGCATCACTTTCGGATAAACAATATCTATGTCTTGGAATTTATCATATCCAAATGCTGTCAATATAATCTTTTCTAACATTATTCTTGCTTGACTTTGGTCATTGACAAACTGTGCACGTTTTGTAAACGTATCTACAATATTACTTGCTAGTCTCTTGTAGGTCTTTACTGGAACAGGAAAGTCACCGTGACTACTACTTGCCTCAATATCAAAACTACAGATTTTGAACGGAACACGGTCTATTTTGGTTGGCTCTGGAGTGATTTCCTTCAGAGGACATATGTATTCAAAATTGCAAGTAGTGCTTTGCATAGGAGGCCGAAGGACTTTGTTCAGATAAAATGAAATCCAACCACTAGGACTTACATTATGAACATGGAAGTACCGAAGTAGAGGAGGAATGTTACCTGACTCATAGAGTTCCAAAGAAACACCTTGAAACATGAACTTTATTTTTTTACGCTCTTGAATTGTTGGGTCCGTTTTATTTGGAACGTAAGTATACCACAAGTTTTTTACCCGATTCATAACTTCGGTGTTCTTAAATGTAAGCTGAACAAACTTGTCTTTCTTACCCGCAGTAAAGCCATAGAGTTTGTTATATTCTACGAGTTCATACGAAACAATAGAATCTGCATACTTTTTATCTAGCTTGCCTTGGATCTCACGAATGAGACCACCTGCATCAGACTTTGTCCATCGTTGACCAACACGGATAAAGAAGAAAGGTTGGAAATCTTTAATATAGATGCAACATGTCTCTCCTGATTCATTCACACCGAACATCTGGATAACAAATACCTTATCATCCTTGCGCTTTTTAAACTTACCTGGCTCACTATCAGAACCAGAACCGGAGTCTTCAGATTCTACAACTTCATCATAGGCGTTGAAGTCAAAGAGTCGGAAATACTTTTTCACCATAGGCTTAGGTTTTTTGATAAGTTGCTTTGCGCTGCTCATTTTAAGTATATGTCTTAATAGGTTTATTAGGTTTGATTTAAATAATTATCTCGGTTATTTAAATCAATTTTTCAAAGGAATCCTTAAAGCTTTGCGGTTCGGTTTCTTTTGACCCCTTCAAGGGTTTAATATTTAAGTATAACAATACCGGAACCGCCATTACCTCCAGTTTTATAATCAAAACTAACACTAGAAGCTCCTTGACCGCCATTACCAGTATTATTAGAAGCATTCAACCCTTTATAACTTTGATGATAAGGACCCCCAATACCACCAGCTCCATATGTAACATTAGAACCAGATATATTACTAATTAAACCTGCTCCACCGGTTCTAGAAAAATCTGGAGTGGAGTTAGAACTACCACCTGCACTAAGATTCCCACCACCACCACCACCACCGGTTAGGCTAACAGTTCTATTATCTCCACCGTTACCACCTGTGGGTGCAACATTAACATTAGAAGCAGACCCTCCTAATCCTGCGCTTCCGTTAGTAATTCTACTTCTATACCCTCCACCACCGCCAGCTGCAATAATTGTTGAAAAACTAGAAGATGAACCATCTTCACCATTATATTCTTGACGATATGTACCATCCGTTGTGGCGTTACCACCATTTCCACCAGCGCCAATAACAATTGAATAACTAGTTCCAGGAGTAACACTAATAGTTCCAGTTAATACTAAACCACCACCACCTCCTCCAGCAGAACCCGTATCATATGCAGCACCACCACCGCCACCACCACCAACAATTAAATATTCAACACTAGTAACATTTGAAGGAGCTGTCCATGTAAACGTTCCAACATTAGTAAATGTGTTAGGAACAAAATTGTCAATAGAATTATCAACAGAAGTATTTTTTTTACACGTCAAATTCACTGTACAACCAGAACGATTGCTCTTAGTTCTCCAATTACGTGTGGTCATATATATTTTTATTATATATTAATTTATAGATATAATAAACATTTTCAACATATAGTTACGAAAAATCCTAAACGTTTTACTTCTTTTTATTCTTTTTAGTTTTGCCACCAAACATGCGTTGTAATATCCCCTGAACTCCATTGGCAACAGGTTGTTCTATTTCTTTTTCATTTGTTTGCTGATTTTGTCCTAAGAACCAACCTTGTAGTCCATGCGCATTACGCTCTCCACCATAATAGTGTACTTTACCACCGTGTATTTTAAAAATAGTAGGGTATCCATTTGCTGTTAATTTCTGACCTTGCAAACGAGAATTAATAGCATTAATTTTTGAGTCCTTAGATTTATCCGCATCCTCAATCTCCATAAATTTGTAATTTCCACGTTTATAAGATGGTGTCTTCATGACATTGTATTTCATTTTTTTCCATTCAGGTTTCAAAGATTGGCAATGACCGCACCAATTGGCATAAATTAATCCAATTGTTACCACACCAACGTGTTTCTTTTGCGTCTTATTCCCCCTGTTTTTTCTTGTTTTACGTTGCATATACAATAATAATAGAAATAAATAGTTTTCTAAATACCTATCAAATTCTTTTTCCTAGTTATTATATATATCACAATATTCATATATGAAAAGTATCCGATTGTTATTTTTTCTATTTTTAATCATTGTATTTTTAGCAGGATTATATTGGATATTCAATTCAAATATCAAGACTACCTACGATAAATACAATGGTAAGATAACTGTTGAAAAGATGGAGAACCAAAACTCAAATTGTCCGGATATGTTAATAAAGAAAGGAAACGCA
>Ga0114979_10000812_pt1 | contig 20725 bp, 17 predicted proteins | sample S_140625_EF_Meta_FD_87315 | JGI IMG/M metagenome (GOLD analysis project Ga0114979, IMG submission 87315) | Freshwater microbial communities from Lake Simoncouche, Canada to study carbon cycling - S_140625_EF_MetaG | ecosystem: Environmental > Aquatic > Freshwater > Lake | place: Lake...
CACTCTTGTGCCGAAGTACTGAAGCCTAAGCCGGTGAGCCACACCGCCAAACCGAGAGAAACCAAGGTTTTGATCTGTAACATTTTTATGTCTCGTTTTGTTTTGGTTGTTTATTGTGGGTCATGATAGTGGGAAATTAAATATTTCGATAGCCTAAACCGCTCGTGTTATCCCCAATAGCGCTCGTGTTATCCCCCTTAGCGCCACCAGCAGGAAGCCCCTTCCCTAGGTACGCCATGCACACAAGGCTAAATAATACGCAGCCAATAAACAAGGACCTATCGTTGAGTCTTATATAAGATATAAGACACTTGATCGATCACGCGCTTACCACTACAATCTTGGTATCGATTCTCAGTCCAAAATTTCATAAAAAGGCTGGCGAATTCGTCAGAATTTTTTCTTCATTTGATTCACATTTTTAACCTTTAAAAGGCGCCATCATGCTTGAAGCCTATCGCCAACACGTTGCCGAACGCGCAGCCCTTGGTATTCCTCCCCTGCCACTGACGGCACAGCAAACAGCGGATCTGATTGAATTGCTCAAAGCGCCACCCGCTGGTGAAGGTGCTGCACTCGTTGAGTTAATGACGCATCGCGTACCTGCGGGTGTGGACGACGCTGCAAAAGTTAAAGCGTCCTACTTAGCGGCTGTGGCTCTAGGCACTGAAAAATGCTCTTTAATCTCGCGCAGCAAGGCAACCGAATTGCTTGGCACCATGCTCGGCGGCTACAACATTGGCCCCATGGTTGACCTGCTTGACGATAGCGAAGTTGGCAAGGTCGCCGCAGAAGGTTTGAAAAAAACCTTGCTGATGTTTGATGCTTTTCATGACGTTAAAGAAAAAGCGTTAAAAGGTAACGCCAACGCTAAAGCTGTGATGCAAAGTTGGGCCGATGGCGAGTGGTTTACTAGCCGCCCAGAGGTCCCAAAAAGTCTGACAGTCACCGTCTTTAAAGTGACCGGCGAAACCAACACTGACGATTTGTCTCCGGCTCCGGATGCCTGGACACGTCCTGATATTCCGTTGCATGCTCTGGCCATGCTCAAAAATCCGCGCCCCGGCATTGAGCCTCAAGAAGCAGGCAAAATTGGCCCAATCAATTTCATCAATGATCTGAAAAAGAAAGGCCACCTGGTTGCCTACGTTGGTGACGTGGTCGGTACAGGTTCGTCGCGTAAATCAGCCACCAACTCGGTGCTGTGGTTCACTGGCGAAGATATCCCTTTTGTACCCAACAAACGTTTTGGTGGCGTGTGCTTGGGCAGCAAAATTGCTCCGATCTTCTACAACACCATGGAAGATGCTGGTGCCCTGCCGATCGAACTTGATGTATCAAGCATGAATATGGGCGATGTGATCGAGCTGCGTCCTTATGACGGCGAGGCTTTGAAAGACGGCAAGGTCATCTCTAAATTTGAAGTCAAATCTGAAGTCTTATTTGACGAAGTACGTGCAGGCGGCCGTATCCCCTTGATTGTTGGCCGCGGCTTAACCAGCAAAGCGCGCGAAACACTGGGCTTACCACCCTCGACGCTGTTCCGTTTTCCACATGTGCCTGCTACCTCTAAAAAGGGTTTCACACTTGCGCAGAAGATGGTCGGTCGTGCTTGTGGCCTACCTGAAGGCCAGGGCGTGCGTCCCGGCTCTTACTGCGAACCTGCGATGACCTCAGTCGGCAGCCAGGATACAACTGGCCCGATGACACGCGACGAACTCAAAGATCTCGCTTGCTTGGGTTTCTCGGCTGACCTAGTCATGCAATCGTTCTGCCACACAGCAGCATATCCAAAACCAGTTGATGTCAAAACACACCACTCGTTGCCTCAGTTCATGAGCAACCGTGGTGGTATCTCGCTGCGTCCAGGCGATGGCGTGATCCACTCATGGCTCAACCGCATGTTGTTGCCCGATACCGTCGGTACTGGTGGTGATTCACACACTCGTTTCCCGATCGGCATCAGCTTTCCAGCGGGTTCTGGCTTAGTCGCTTTTGCGGCTGCCACAGGCGTGATGCCTTTGGATATGCCTGAGTCAGTGTTGGTGCGTTTCAAAGGCAAGATGCAACCCGGCGTGACGTTGCGTGACTTGGTCAGCGCGATCCCACTGTATGCGATCAAGGCAGGCTTGTTAACGGTTGACAAGCAAAACAAGCAAAACGTGTTTTCGGGTCGTATCCTTGAGATCGAAGGTTTGCCTGATCTCAAAGCCGAACAAGCGTTTGAACTGTCAGATGCCTCAGCCGAGCGTTCAGCGGCTGGCTGCACGATTCGACTGAACAAAGAGCCTGTCATTGAATACATCAATAGCAACATCGTCATGTTGAAGTGGATGATCGCTAATGGCTACTCAGACGAGCGCAGCATCACACGCCGCATTCAAGCCATGGAAGCCTGGATCAAGAACCCTCAGTTGTTGCAGCCTGACGCTGATGCTGAATACGCAGCGATCATTGAAATTGATCTAGCCGAAATTCATGAACCGATCGTCGCTTGCCCGAATGACCCGGATGATGTCAAAACATTATCAGAGGTGTCTGGCGCCAAGATCGACGAGGTGTTTATCGGTAGCTGCATGACCAACATTGGTCATTTCCGTGCAGCTTCGAAACTGCTCGAAGGCAAGCGCGACATGCCAGTGAAGTTGTGGATTGCACCCCCAACCAAAATGGATGCTGCGCAATTGACCGAAGAAGGACACTACGGCGTGTTCGGTTCGGCAGGTGCTCGTACTGAAATGCCAGGTTGCTCGCTATGTATGGGCAATCAGGCTCAGGTGCGCGAAGGCGCGACGGTGATGTCAACCAGTACGCGTAACTTCCCGAACCGCTTGGGCAAAAACACAAACGTGTATCTGGGTTCTGCCGAACTCGCTGCAATTTGCTCGAAACTCGGCCGCATCCCGACTAAAGAAGAGTATCTGACAGACATGGGCGTCTTAAGCAAGAACGGCGACCAGATCTACAAGTACCTCAACTTTGACCAAATCCCCGACTACAAAGATGTCGCCGATACGATTGCGTCTTAAGCCTTAACTGAGCGGGGTTAAAAACCCGCTTAGCTGAACAGCCCCGTCAAATTGGATCCTTATCCAGCTTGACGGGGTTTTTTATTCAATGGGGCTCATCCTTGCGCGACCACCGATACCAGCCACTCAAACGTCATCCACCGAACAAACAACGAGTCATTGAGCTTCGTTGAGAGAACAAACAACGATTCGTTTAGATAGTTCGTTACACTAGAGTCCTTTCTCGCTGCTTTTCTGGTTCCTGACATTTCTATGGCTCGTGCTCGCGCTTCCTCTTCTCATAAACGACTCAACCGCGACTCAGCGCGCTTGGTGACCCTATCACTCGCTTTGCACAACTCAGGTAGCCGCGTTGAAGACCGGTTTTGGGAAACCGAACTGGCAACGACCTTAAGCAAACTCATGCGAGCCGGCAACGACGCCACGCTCGATGCTGCCCTCGATCATCTTTCTACCACCAATATAGGCGGCTATGAAGTCTTGATCGAGCAGGCCGAAACGCACTCTGAATCGTGTGTTCTTGAAAAAGATGGCAAACGTTTTGACGTGTTATTGATCATCGCCCCGTTGGTTGCCTGGACTCGCTACAGTATTCCGGCGGTGGCGCTGAGCGACAGCATCGTTTCGACGCTGGCAGGTCATTTACAAGCACATATCTTGGCAACTGGCGCGCAAATCGCGATGATGCCACAGTTGATTAGCCTGGATCAAATGCCGCGCACACTTTGTGAAACCTACGATTGGATGCATAAACTTGGCGCCACTGCACTGGATTTACCGAGTGGCCCGCCGAAGCTGAATCACGAACCCGACTCGTTCAACATGTTGGCAGATACCCGCTATGTTGCGATTGGCGTTGCCGTGCCAGAGGGCAAACCGGTGTTTCGTTGGCAAGAAACGCCTAGCGAACTCGGAGATGGTCGCGAAGCGTGTCTCGAAAAGTGGACCGCTGATACCCAACTGATTTTTGCAAATCTGTTGGCTGGCTGCGGCTTTGAAATTTTAGTGCCCGACGCCTACTACGTCAGCAACCGCGAAGCCGATCGTCGGATTCGTCCCCTCTCAGTGAGGTCGGCAGTGGTGTGGCTTGAAGGTGCACTTCAGCTCGAAGCCAGTCAGCTGCGCGCCGTGATCGTGGGGTGTGGCGAGCGCACCGTTGAAGAATACAGAATTGGTTTTACACAAAAAAATCAAACTGAAGTGATCTACGGTTGCCTCTGGCCACTTTACGGTCGCGAAGAAGACGAGCCCCTGCTTGAAGGCCAACCTGCGCCAATCGAAACCATCGACGAAATCACCAACTTGCTTAAAGAGTGTGGCATTACCGATATCAGGCGTCTTTCTAGCATGTTAAGCCCTGAGTTTTGTGACGATTGTGGTGCGCCTTATTTTCCCAATCCGTCGGGCGAAATGGTGCATGCCGAACTCCCCGAAGACGCCGAAACGGCGCCCGCGCACTTTCACTGATTATGCAAGCCGACGTCTTTTGCCGAGTTGTCGACAACTTTGGCGACATCGGCGTGACCTGGCGCCTGGCGCGTCAACTGCAACGCGAGCACAGTTGGTCTATCCGTTTATGGGTGGATGATTTAAAAAGCTTTCAACGGCTTGAAGCACGCGTTGACTTGCAGGCCTTGCAGCAAGTGATCGAGTATATCGAGATCATTCATTGGGGCGACCCTGCCCCCGATCTCATCCCCTACCCGATTGTGCTGTGCAGTTTTTCATGCGACTTGCCTGCCACTTACCTTGCGCAGTTACACCAGAGGCCCGCACTCTGGCTAAATCTTGAATATCTGAGTGCAGAGACTTGGGTTGAAGGGTGCCACGGACTGCCCTCGCTGCGCGGTGATGGATTATCTTCCTACTTCTTTTTTCCAGGCTTTAACTCGCGAACCGGTGGCCTGCTACGCGAACGTGAACTGCTCACACGTCGCGACATCTGGCAACAAGACCCCGGTGCTCAGCGTCGGATGCTCGAACGCCTAGGCGTCTCTGCGCAAGCACTTACCGCCTGGCAGCCCCTAGAGCAGCCTCGTGCCACTGACTCTCACTTAACGGCCCTAACGTTGCAAAGCGAAGCGTGCGACTCTTCGCTGCTACCGCGCACTGACTTGCAGCCCGCTCACCTGTTGACCTTGTTTTGCTATCCCCACGCGCCGGTGGCGCAACTGCTCAAGGCGCTCTGTGCAGAGCCGCGCGCCTCGGTTGTCTTGATCCCTCAGGGCGTCGCACCGGAACTTGCCACAGGGCGCTTGGATCCCTTCAAACAGGTCTATCTCGAACGCATTCCTTTTGTGTCACAGCCAGAATACGATCAGCTGTTATGGATGGCCGATCTGAATTTTGTGCGCGGGGAAGACTCGGTCGTGCGTGCGCTCTGGGCTGGCAGGCCGCTCGTGTGGCAGATTTATCCGCAAACGGAAGGCACGCAGCTGGTCAAACTTGAAGCGTGGCTTGAGATGTCTGGGTTAGCGCCAGAGGTTAAAACCTTGCAGCGCTCATGGAACGCCGACTCCGCAGGCAACACCAACTTGACCGCGTCATTCAGTCACATGTTCGATCAAGACGCTTACGCGCAATGGTCAGGCCACACGCTGGCGCTGAGCCATCAACTTGCGCAAGGTACCGATTTTGCCCAAGCGCTGCATGACTTTTGCGCCTCAAAGATAACGTCTTAGGCCGCAGCCGTTGCCATCACCGGTGCTGGCTCTTTGATCGGTAAGTTAATCAAAGCCGCCATCGCAGACAACGCAATGTCTGCGTACCACATCCACTGATAGTCGCCAAAAGAAAATAAAACCAAACCGCCCACATAGGCGCCTAAGAAGGCTCCGATCTGATGCGACAAGAGCGTTAAGCCAAACAGGGTTGACAGATAGCGCACACCAAACAACTTACCTACGATTGAAGCCGTTGGAGGCACAGTCGCCAGCCAAGTTGCCCCTAAGCCAATCGCAAACACATAAAACGTAAGTTCAGTTTTTGGTGCCATCAGGTACAACGCAATTAACACCGCGCGCGAGCCATACATCACTGCCAAAATGTTTTTACTTTTAAAGCGATTGATTTGTGCACCCACAAAGATACTGCCGGCAATATTGGCTAAACCAATAATCCCTAGCGACCACCCCGCCACAGACGCAGGCAAGCCGCAAAGGTCCACCTCACCAGGCAAATGCGTGACAAGCATCGCGATATGAAAACCACAGGTAAAGAAACCTAAATGCAGCAATAAGTAGCTAGGGGATTTAAACGCCTCTTTCACTGCCGCGCCCATACCGGCATCGGTACCTTGCGGCGCAGCGGGTACCGGCACATTTTTGGTGAGCTTATTAATCAGCGGCAACGACAGTAACGCTAACAACACCAGCGACCACATCGCATTCATCCAGCCCAATGACTGAATCAGGCGCGTAGTGATCGGGGCAAATACAAACTGCCCCATTGAGCTTCCTGCATTAATCAAACCGGCTGCGTTACCACGCGCCTCAGCTGGGATCCGCTTAGCCACAGTGCCGATCAAAATAGAAAAACTACAGGCGCCATTACCGACCGCAGAAAGCAACCCCAGGGTAAAAATCAGACCCCAAGTTGAATCCATCAACGGAATCAGGGCGGTACCCACAATCGTCAAACACAAGCCCCCTAACAGCACAGGTCGCGCGCCATGACGGTCTGCAATCATGCCGGCAAGCGGTTGTGCCGCCCCCCACACAAATTGGCCCACGGCCATCGCTAGGCTAATACTCACGATCCCCAGACCCGTTGAGGTGTTCAACGGACTGATGAACAACCCCATGGTTTGACGCGTGCCGTTAATGATCATGATGATGCCAGCAGCCGTGAGTGTCACCAGCAATACGTCGCGCTGTTTAAACGTTTGAAAGAAACTCATGGGTCGCCTTGAGGACATTGACAGCAATCTTGCCGTTGACTGTACCAAGAAGCTAGCTTTGCTGCTTAGGCAATCAAAGAGCAACACGTAACCTTCAGAACGCGAGCCGCACGATCTACGGGGAAATGCTTGCCCGACCCACTGCTTGCCAGTCCCTCAGCAAAACTTGAAAAACACGCGTAACTCACTGCAAACAAAACGAAATCTCTGAAAACAGAGCAATAAATGCCGAGGCAGGCTAGAATAGAGGGCTTTTTTAACATTTACCGAATTACCGGAGCTTTAAGTCATGAAAACCGCACAAGAGTTGCGCGTCGGCAACGTAGTCATGGTCGGCAAAGATGCCGTCGTCGTGCAGCGCGCTGAATACAGCAAGTCAGGTCGCAACGCCTCAGTCGTGAAGCTTAAGTTCAAAAACTTGCTCACAGGCACCGGTAGCGAAACCGTTTCAAAGGCAGACGAAAAATACGACGTCATCACGCTTGACCGTAAAGAGTGCACTTACTCTTACTTTGCCGACCCAATGTATGTGTTTATGGATGCCGATTTCAACCAGTATGAAATCGAAGCAGACAGCATGGGCGACGCCCTCTTTTATCTTGAAGAAGGCATGCCTGTTGAAGCTGTGTTTTATGACGGCCGTGCAATTTCAATCGAACTGCCCACCATGGTCGTTCGCGAAATCACCTATACCGAACCGGCAGTGCGTGGCGACACGTCAGGCAAAGTGATGAAGCCCGCCAAAATCAACACCGGGCATGAATTACCCGTACCCTTGTTTTGCGCCATTGGCGACAAGATCGAAATCGACACACGCACTGGCGAATACCGTAGCCGTGTGATGTAAGTTATTTGTACCATCAGTCAAAAGGCCCAACGCTGTTGGGCCTTTTTTATTATGTGCCCGGCGAGGGCTCGTTAGGCTCAAACACCACATACTTTTCAAGAATATGATCTCGAAAGTCCTGTTTGATTTCATCCCAAACTAATACATCTACGCTGAAAGGTAACGAACTTTCGTCCAGTGCTTCTCTAAGTGAAGACACTAAAGCGCTTTGTGTCACCTTTGAAAAAACCACCAAATCGAGGTCTGAATCAGGTCTGAAGTTACCTTTAACGCGTGAACCAAACACCCATACTAAAACACCGGGCAAGTACTGCTCGAATAGCGTCGAAAGGATTTTGCGCTGAGCACTCGAAATGTGAATCACCGAAGTCACGACCAAATTTCTCCGGTCATTACCGTATAAAGCGCACGTGTATCTTTCAAAAAACCCTGTAACCGAGCGATACACTGCTGCGCCTTGTCACCATCGTAATCATGAGCGGTATTGGTTCGCGTGTCGGCATACACCAGCCAAGCTTCTATCGACTCAGCCAGCAACTTGTTCTCATTGGCTAGCCGAAATACCGGCTTAGGACTATTCGGAACCTCTGGCGCGCCCAACACCTCAATCAAGTAGCGTTTTAAGATCTTCCAGGTGCAGTCATAGCAAATCTCAAACCGTTGAATGCAAGACTCAACAATTGCCTCTTTGTTCAACACGCTCAAATTAGCCTGATTATGGCTGTCTAGATAGTTAGCGTATTGCAACTCGAGATGCGACAGCGACTTCTTTAGTTTGCTGTAATCAATCATAAAAAACACCTCGACTTAACTATTTAACGGCATGCGCAAAATCTCTGCCCGGTCAGGGGAACAGTATTAAGAAGCAACCTAACTAAAGGACCTTAGAACCAGCATGACAACTTTGTACATCATACTGGCTAGTGCTTACCCAGTCGAATGACAAATAAACATAATCGCCGAGCGCCGTTACCACACGTGACCGTGTGAGTCAGCGTGTCTGGTTCTCAAGGTCAGCAAGCCAGCGTAAGGCGTATTCTCGATCCGCGCCACACATCTCGAGCGATGGCTGCAAACCACCGCAAAACACTGGACGCTCGGGTTGACCGAAGATGGCACAGCGATTATCGGGTAACAGCTGAACACAACGCACGCCCGCAGGTTTGCCCTGCGGCATGCCTGGAATAGGACTGGTAATGGAGGGCGCGATACAGCAGGCACCGCAATCAGGGCGGCAATTCATCAGCAGTGACTCACTGCAAGCGATCAGTGTCCAGAAAATCTGGCAGGGCTACAACAGCTATACCGTCTTCTGCCAAGGCGTCACGCTCTTCACGCGTCGCAGTGCCGCGAATGGGGCGCTCATCCGATTCACCTTCGTGGATACGGCGCGCTTCATCGGCGAAGCGATCGCCAACGTTTTCTGTTTTGCTGACAAACTCGCGCATCTGCTGCAGCATAGCAGCCTGCATCTGCATGAGCTGAGCAGCCTCAGGATTGGCGGCGATCAAGTTGCGCGAGGTTTCTTGCGCAGCGGCAGTGGCATCTGCCGAGGCGTTTGATTCAAGACGAGGTTGCTCAAAATGCCCGACATTGATCCTAGGTGCCGACAAGCGCTTTTCGATCTTGTCGTTTTGACAAAGCGGACAGCTAATCAGGCCACGAGCCTGCTGCGCATCGTAATCTTCGTGCGAGCTGAACCAGCCCTCAAAAAGATGGCGATTACCGCATTCAAGATCGAAAACTTTAAGTCCCATGATCCTTAAGTGGGGCTAAAAGCCCGCATTTCAAGCGTTGAAGTATACCGGAGGACGCAACGCTTCAAGCAAAATCAAGTCGTGGCACAGCGGCTAACAGTTCTTTGGTCACGACATGAGAAGGTGCTTGCAACACTTGCGCGGCCGTACCCAATTCAACGATATGCCCTGCGTCCATCACTGCCACGCGATCGGCAAAGTATTCGACCACACCAAAATTATGGGTGATAAACAAATAGGCCATGCCGGTTTCGCGCTGCAGATCCTGCAAAAGATCTAGAATTTGAGCCTGTACCGACACATCTAGTGCCGAGGTGGGCTCATCAAGTATCAGAATCTTAGGTTCAACCGCAAGCGCACGTGCAATCGCAATCCGTTGGCGTTGCCCACCCGAAAACTCGTGCGGATAGCGCAACGCAGCGTTCTCTGGCAAACCGACTCGCTCTAGCAGGTAGGCAATGCGACGCGCCTGCTCAACTGCTGACCACTCAGGGCGAAGCGCGGCGATCCCTTCTTGCAGGATTGCACCCACTCGCATACGCGGATCAAGAGAGGCAAAGGGATCTTGAAACACGATTTGAATCTGACCGCGTAGGGCTTTGAGTGCAGCGCCAGAGGCTTGCAAAATATTGGTGTGCTCAACGACCGCAGAACCGTTGATCGAAGCACTACCATCTAACAATCTGAGTAAGGTTTTGGCAACGGTTGTCTTGCCGCAGCCAGAGCCGCCCACTAACGCTAGCGTTTCGTTGGCGTGAAGCGCAAAGCTTACGCCTTGCACCACCTGGTTGTAAGCCACGATTCGGCGTAATAACCCTTTGCGAATTGGATAATGCACCTGCAGTTGATCTACCTGCAGAACCGCCGTTGCTTGGGTGGCATCAGATCCTGAACCCCCAAGACCCGCGCGCGCTTGCCCTTGCGCCGACAGGGCTCGTCCACGCTTGGCGAACGTGGGGATCGCATCAAACAGTTCACGCGCGTAAGCATGTTTAGGCGAGACAAAAAATTGCTCGGCAGGCGCCGTTTCAACGATCTCACCATGACGCATCAGCGAAACGGTGTCCGCCACCTGTCGCACCACAGCCAAGTCATGCGTAATTAACAGCACCGCCATGCCAAACTCTTTTTGGATATCCGCCAGCAGGGCCAAGACTTGTGCCTGCACTGTCACATCCAGTGCAGTGGTGGGCTCATCTGCAATCAACAATTCAGGTTCAGCCGCCAGCGCAATCGCAATCATGATCCGCTGCTTTTGCCCGCCAGAGAACTGAAAGGGGTAATCATCGATTCGAACTTCAGGCTCAGGGATACCAACACGGCCTAACCATTGCACCGCACGTGCGCGGGCTTGTGCACCGCGTAACGCAGTGTGCCGCTCGATCGGCTCGAGAATTTGGTCGCCGATACGCATCACAGGATTCAAACTCGTGCCTGGTTCTTGAAAGATCATGCCCGCTCGAGCGCCGCGCACTGAACGCATCGCTGCTTCGGACAGCTGCGTTAACTCTGTACCTTGCAGGTCGATGCGCCCGCCCACCACACGCAAGGCCTCTGGCAGCAAACGCATCAGAGCCATCGCAGTCATACTTTTGCCCGACCCCGATTCGCCCACTAGAGCAAAGGTTTCTCCACGATGAATCGTCAACGCTAAGGCCTTTACAGCAAAACGAACCTGATCGTCTGTATCGAGTGCGATGTCTAGGCCGGCGACCTTTAGCACCGAAGACGTTGCGGAAGAAGTCGCACCAGTCGTTGCGCCTTCATTTGAACCTAACGCTCGTACGCTCAATTTAAAACGCTTAGGCCTAAAAGCCCTGGTTCGAGGATCAAACGCATCGCGCACTGCATCGGAAAACAGATTAGCCGACAACACCAAAGCCAACATGAAAAGAAACGCGGTGAGCAAGTTCCACCAAATCATCGGATCGCGCGACATCTCTAGGCGAGCTTTCTCGATCATCGACCCAAACGAATTCATACTAGGATCGACACCGATTCCTAAATACGACAAGACCGCTTCATAAAGCACCAACCCCGAAAATTGGAGCACGACCGTAATCAGTACGATGTGCATCAAGTTAGGCAAGAGGTGACGTGCCATGATGCGCAGATGTGAGATCCCGAACGCGCGCGCAGCCTGCACATATTCAAGCTCGCGCAGCTTGAGCGCCTCAGCGCGCAGCAAGCGACACAAGCCCGCCCAACCGGTCAGGCCCAAGATCATGCACAATAAAAACAAACGCAAGTCGGCGCGCTGCGCCGAGGTTGGAAACATTCCAGGGTGCGCGTCGATGTAAACCTGCATCATTAGCACACACGCACCAATCAACAGAACACCTGGAATCGAGGTTAATGTCGTGTACACGTACTGAATCACGTCATCGATCCAGCCTTTGAAATAGCCAGCTGAAATCCCAAAAATCAAAGCCGGTGGCAGCATGGCAACGGTTGCTAAGCTGCCGATCACCCACGCTGTGCGGATGCTTTTTAAGGCCTGCCATAAAACATCGTTACCCGTGCGATCAGTTCCCAGCACGTGATACCCCGACGCCAAGCCGAATACCGCGCCAAAGAGCAGGCACACTACAGTCATTGTGATAAAGATTGCCCGCCAGGGAACTTCAGTTTCACCGCGCCACACTTGACGCGCAAAGGCCACCCTCGTTTGCTCTGGCACAGACCCAACTGCGTGCTGACGGTTATGAGGTTGTTGCGACCCAAGATCTTGTTCAGAGACAAGGACTTCTCGCCGGCCACGCCCGACCAAACTTAGCATTAATACAATCAACAAGCAGGCCACCAATAAGCCAACCAACAACCCAAGCAGCAAGCGTTTCGTGACGTCCGCCCCCCACTGCTCGTCTGGCATGGTCAGATGCTTACCGCCAAACCGCAAGCGCGGAAAATCTCGACGCGGCTCACCGCCCTCTTGCAGAATTGACTCTTTGGTGTATTGCAGCCAGGCTAGCGGGGCAGAATAGGTTTTTTCAGGTCTCGCAAACGCCGTATCTTCAAGCAAGGCGTCGAGCAGCGACTTGACTTTTGGTGCGTAAATCGGTGCGGTCGCGGTCGTCGTACTCGAGGTTTTAGCCGCCGTACCCGCACCAGGCGAAGCGGTCGCAGAGGTTGTACTAGACGAGGTCACCACCGGCGGCAAGCGTGGCTGATAGTGCAGCGAGTCAAGCAAACCAATCACAACAAACACTAGCAGCACAACAGCCGAACACATCGCGGGCGTGTTGCGTGCCACTCTCGCCCACGTCGCGCGTAATGCAGGCGATCGCGATACATGCCAGGCGTATGTCAACACCGCGAGCAACAGCGCAAAGAGCGCGACATCGGTCCAGAGAAAAATGATTTTAGGCATGATGGCTACTCGAAGCGCACGCGCGGATCGGCGAGCGTGTACGAGATATCAGCCATGATCAGGCCAACGATGTAAAGAGACGAGCCCAAAAACACCATGGCACGTACGATTGAAAAATCCTGACCACTGAGTGCATCAAGGGTATAGCTACCAAGCCCTGGAATCCCAAAAAATGATTCTGAGATCAAGCTACCCATAAACAACAAAGGCAGCGAAGCGACTGCACCCGTCAGGATGGGCAACAGCGCGTTACGCAGGACATGCTTGAACAACACCACGCGCTCGCTTAAACCTTTTGCGCGAGCGGTGCGCACGTAATCTTTACCGATCTCTTCTAAAAACAAGCTGCGCAAAAAACGAGCTTCAGAACCTAACCCTGCAATCACAGCCACGATGATGGGCAAGGCTAAAAATTTAAGCGTATCCCAGCCACCCGCAAAGCCCGAATAGGGCACGAGCCTCAAGATTTTTGAGAACAACCATTGCCCCGCAATGATATAGAACAAACTCGAAATTGAGAGCATCACAACGCACACCACGACTCCCCAAAAATCTAGTGCGGTTGTTCGAAAGAAAACTAACACGAGCGAAAATGCAATGCTGAGTGCCAGCCCCAACACAAAAGTGGGTACCGCGAGGGCCAAGCTAGGCCACATGCGGGCTTTGATTTCACGACCAATATCACGACCCTCGTCTGAGGCACCAAAATCAAACGCCAGCAAAGGAACCGAGCGCTGATAAAAAATCGTCTCGGTATATTTCTGGACGCCCTCTTGTTTAACGTTCAAAAATAAAGGCTTGTCGTACCCACGTTCTATTTTCCATTTTTCGACCGCATCGGCGCTGACGCGTTGCCCACCAATGGTTAAGCGTGCCATGTCATCGGGCGTATTGACTGCAAAAAATAAAATAAAGGTGAAGAGATTCACGCCTAACAAAATCAGCACGCCGTATATCAGGCGTCGCAAAATATAACCAATCATCGCGCCCCCTCTTTCGCGGCATCACCAAAGATCGTCTGTCGATCTTGACGGCGCACCGCACGCCAAGCGGGCCAAACGATGGCACACAATAGCAACGCAAACAAGACTAAAGGCCACCACACAGGCGGATTCCATTCAGCAATTTTTTTGGTACGCAATGCGGGATCGATCTTCATGTACTGTAAGGTGTTGCGCACCATCTGAGTTGGCTTTGCATTTCCCACCCATTGTTGAAATGCCCCACCTGACTTTGGAAACAAACCAAACATCCAAGGCGCATCGTCTTGCAGTAACTGAATCATCTGTGCAATGACTTGTTCTTTTTCAATACCATCGGGCAAGTCACGCATTTTTTCAAACAAGGCATCGTACGCAGGGTTGACATAGTTAGAGGCATTTTCACCACCCTTACCTGCCTTGATGTTTGGGCCATAGAGTAAAAACAAAAAGTTTTCGGCATCAGGGTAATCAGCCACCCAACCCCACATATACATTTGCGCCACACCGCGTGCCATTTTTTCTTGAAAACGGTTGTAATCAGTTGCACGCACATCGAACTGCACACCCAGTTGTGCAAACTGGCGTCGCATCCAGTCAAGTGTTGGGCTAGACCCGCCTGCCCCACTGGCTGAATCAAAATGCAATACCAAGGGTTCGCCAGTTTGCGCGTCACGGCCATTGGGGTAACCCGCCTCGGCTAACAATAGGCGCGCCTGCTCGATGGATTTGCGCACTGGTTTGCCCTCTTTGACGTCATACACCACGCGATTGATCCCTTCTGCTCCCGCCTGATACCCTAAGATCCCAGGCGGTATTGGCCCTTGTGCCACTTGCGCCTGATCATTTTGAAAAATGGCAACGTACTCTTCCCAGTTAAAGGCAATGCTTAACGCTTGGCGCAACTTACGGTTACGCGCTTGCCGCTCGGGCGTATCACCCATGCCTACGACCGGGTCTTTCCAGTTAAAACCAAAGTACTGCATTTGCGCTTCAACGGTGGTGGGCAATTGAATACCATGCTTGGCATAGAGTGTCGCTTTTGCTGCCGAGTCGCCTGCTGCCACGAGCATGGCGACCCCGGCATCGCCACGATCAACCTGTGGGATGTCGTAATAGCCTTGCAAAAACTTACCTTGCAAGGGGATGCTTTCTTTTTCAATATTGAAAACAATCTTGTCGATAAACGGCGTGCGCTTGCCACAATCAGCCAATAACCCGGCCGCACGATCTTGAGGTTCACCTTCGCAAGGATAGGGTTCGCCACGAAAATTAGGGTTACGCACCAAGACGTGACGACGGTTTTGGACAGACTCAGCCAGCATGTAAGGCCCAGTGCCCACGGGCCAGTAATTCAAAGACAGATTACGTTGCGCCATGCCGGGCTGGCTATAAAAGCGATCTGCCTCCCAAGGGATGGGTGCAACAAACGTCATCGCCAACCAATACTTGAACTGTGGATACAAGCCTTTGACGCGAATACGTACAGTGTGCTCGTCAAGTGCCTCGACACCCGAGAAGCCAGTCTCACGCAAATCGAGCCACGGCAAATCTCTGGCGCCAGGCGGCAAATCTTTGCGCAGAGCGGTATCGATTTCTCGCAAGCGTTTACCGTAGGCCTGCAGCCCAACAATGTGATCAGCGAGCGTTGAAAAAATAGGCGACGCTACGCGTGGGCTTGCCAGTCTACGAATCGCGTAGACATAATCAAACGCCGTTAATTCACGTGTACCCGTCTGTTTGAAATCACCGATCACAAACTTATCTTTTAGTGCTTGATCTTCGAGCGGCCAATAGCTAAAGCGACCGTCTGCTTGCCGGGCAAACACAGGGTGAGGTTGATACAAAATACCAGGGCGTAACTTGATGTCGTAGATACTTTCTGCGATATCTTTTGCCAACGCGTCGGCGGGCAAAGTGTTGCCAGACTGATCTACAAAACTTGGCTCAGACACATCAACCGCTGTGCGCGGCGTCAAGACATAGGGGCGTTTGAGATAATGATAGCCATACAAAGGCTCATAAATGTTATAGGTATACGGTGTTTCGTCTGTCGAGTAGGATTTAGCTGGATCCAAAAATTTAGGCGAGCGTTGCGTAAACGCGGTGTACAACACGTTTTGACTTTCAGCGCCCGAGATATACGGGCTATTGATCGGCGACTCAAGCCCCTGGGGGCCGCACGCGGTTAGCGCGCCCAGTGATAACAAGGCCGCGAACTTTAACAACAACGGCGAAACTGGCATCGCAACACCATACCGTGGTAAGGATCTGCCTCTAAACATTTGCATCAGGTAACGTCTGCCACACCACCGGCTAGGAAGTGCTTGGGCAATACTTGATACCGTTCGCAAGATCAGCATTTTTGCTTTTGCCAACAATCGTGGCGCCACACCCAAGGCGCGACGGCTTGGGGCTCAGCCCACAAACCAAGCTTGGCTTGCTTGGCTTTTTTCTCGAGTTCAACCAGCTTCTGGTCACGCAAATACTTGCCGCCTCCTTGCTGATTGGCCCAAGCCATGCCGTGCTGAACCTGCAGGCGATTGGCGGTCGTGTCGCCCACGGGGATATCACAGACGTCGCGTCCGTACTGATCTTTTTCAAAACAGATGAGGGTTAGCGTTTTACCTGCAACATACTCGGCCAAGTGTTTGCGTGAGGCCTCACCATAAGGTTGGCCAGGCCGATTACTGCCATGGGCGGTTTCAGGTGCATCAATACTCGCCAGGCGAATTCGGTGCGTTTGCTGATTAACCAAGATGTTGACCGTATCACCGTCAGAGACCTGTACGATCTTGCCCGATAGCGTGTATTGACCAGAACCATGAGCAGGGCGGATCAGGTCAACATCAAATCCTAGGCCAACCGCACTACAAACGGTCAAAACAAACAGAGATCGGGCAAGAAATTTTGTAGGGTACGTCAATTTTTTATAAAAGGCCATTTAGATTTTTTGAAAAATGATGGTTGAAAATAGTGATGCCCCAAACAGCTAAAGCCACTTGGCTTTTCTAAAACGATAGTAAAGCGTGCCACAGATTAACGCCATGCCACCAACGATCAACAGGTAACCGTATTTCCATTTGAGCTCGGGCATGTACTCAAAGTTCATTCCGTAAATACCTGCAATTGCAGTCGGTACCGCCAAAATAGCAGCCCATGCCGCCAATTTTCGCGTGGTTTCTGTCTGCTTGGATTGCTCAATGAGCATCCCAGCTTCAAAGGCAAAGGTCAAGCCATCGCCCAAGTTATCAAGCAACCGGTCAACTCTTGACACGCGATCAGACAACTCGCCAAACTGTACGCGGGCTTGTGCATCAATCGGCGCCATCTCAATATGGGCGAGGCGCCGACACACCTCACCTAGCGGCGAGATGGCGTTGTGCATTTTATGAAAATCGCGTCGCAACTGATACAGCCTTCGCACCTTTAGCTTTTCGAGGCCACGCAAAAGCATGGTTTGCTCCATCGGTTCGACAGTTTTTTCAAACATATCGTTCGCAAGGTTATAGCGGTCAATCAGCAAATCAAGCAATTCAGCTGCCACAAAATCACTGCCGCGTGCAAGCCGATCTGGCATGCTTTCAAGGCGCTTGCGTAATTCAGTGTGAGGTGCCATCGCGCCTCGTCTGATCGTTAACAAAAAATTAGACCCAATCAGCATCTGGGTTTCGCCAAATGCAGGTAAGCCATCTGACACCCTCACCTCAACCGTCATCGCTACGATCAGCACCACACTGTCGTAATCCATCACCTTGGGCATACGGTGTTTGGCTTGCAGGTCATCAAGCACATGCGGATCGAGCTTAAGTTGTAACGCCACACGGGCGAGCAACTCTTCGTCTGGTTCTTTTAAACCAAGCCACACCAACGCGTCGGGCTCGGCGATGGCTTTGCCCAGATCCTCAATTTCAACGCTGCGCGGGTGACGACCATTGAAATACGCCCGCGAGGCGACAATTTCAGACACGGGGGGCACCCTGCCTAATGGGGCGTTTGCTGTTTCAGTAGATTCGTTCACGATTAGCCTCTGAACCCTTTGCGTCTGGACACACCGAGCGGGTTGGTGTGCCGCCATGATTTAATACAAACCATATCAGACCACATCTCAGTAGAGTTTACCTATGCAAACTGACTTGCACCCAAGTGGCGGCACCTCCGCAACCTTGCCCCCTAGCGCCCAGCTCAAGCCGCTTTATGTTGGCTGTGCCACAGGCTTTTCGGGCGACCGAACCGACGGCGCCGGGCCCGTGGTCGATACGTTAATCGCGCTAGGCGGCGGGGTCTTGAACTTCGAAACCCTTGCTGAGCGCACTTTGGCGTTGGCTCAGGTCGAAAAGCGCAAAAACCCGGCTATGGGCTATGAGCCCTTACTCGACGATCTGGTGGGGCCCGTACTCAAGCGCTGCCTAGATCACAAGATTCAAATTGTCAGTAATTTTGGTGCGGCTAACCCGCAGGCCTGCGCGCAGCGAATTTTTGCGCTGGCCCGTGCTCAAGGGCTGCGCACCCCACGCATTGCCGTGGTGCATGGCGATGATCTGACAAAACCCGAGCAATTAACGTTTTTACTCAAGCGCTTGGGCAGCGATATCGACCCCAAGCGTGTGGTCAGCGCCAACGCGTACCTAGGCGCCGGTGAAATCGCACAGGCGCTCAAAGATGGTGCCGACATTGTGGTGACAGGGCGCGTTTCAGACCCCTCGCTGACCCTAGGCCCTGCAATCGCGCACTTTGGCTGGTCAATGCAAGACTGGCACCTGATGGGCTGTGGCACGATGGCAGGCCACATGCTTGAATGCGGCACACAGGTGACCGGCGGCTATTACAGCGTACCCGGGCAAAAGTCAGTACCTGGCATGGATTGCATTGGGTTTCCGATTGCAGAGATTCGGGCAGATGGCACGTTTTCGGTGTTTAAGGCGGCCAACACAGGCGGGCGTGTCGATGACCGCACGGGGCGCGAACAGATCTTGTACGAAGTGCATGACCCCGCGCGCTATCTCACCCCCGATGTGGTGGCTGACATCAGTCAGGCTACCGTCACTCGCGAGGGTAAAGATCGAATCCTGATACAAGGCGTGACCGGACACCAGCGACCCGACGAACTCAAAGTGAATGTCTGCTATGACAATGGATACTTTGCCGAAGCAGAGATCTCTTACGCGGGCTTTCAGGCTAAAGAACGTGCGGCGCTTGCCGGCGAGACCATTCGCAAACGCATCGGGCACTTGTTGCCATTGCGTGTCGATTTAATTGGCGCCTTGAGTATTTTTGGTGACGATGCCGGTGAACTGATGGCGCAAGGCTATGCGGGTGCGTCGCGCGATGTGCGCTTGCGCGTCGCGGGTGTACATCTACAAAAAGAGATCGCTGAAAAAATTCTTCGCGAAGTCACTGCGCTGTACTGTTGCGGGCCTGCGGGTGGTGGCGGCGTTCGAACCTCTTTGCGACCGCGCTTAGATACACTCTCGTGCACCATTCCTCGCGAGGCGGTGCCCTCTGGCTTTAGTTTTGTGCAGGAGCAACGCGCATGAATACCAACAACTCTTCAAATACCGTTGAATTGCCTCTTTATCAGTTGGCCCATGGGCGCGCAGGCGACAAAGGCAACACCTCTAATATCAGCGTCATCGCCTGGGACCCTGCCTGCTTTGCCCTGCTTGTTGAACAACTCACCGAGGCACGGGTCGCCCAGTGGTTTGGCTATCGCCATCCAACCAAGGTCACACGCCATGTGCTACCCAAACTCGAAGCCATGAATTTTGTACTTGAAGGTGTGCTGGATGGCGGGGTCAATGACGCGTTGAATCTCGATACGCACGGCAAAGGTCTGTCTTTTTGGATGCTAGATTTGCCGATCACAGTACCGACTGCGTTGGCGGCTAAGCTTGAAGTCAAAGAGTACAGTTGATGCGCTCAGGCACGTTCAAATCGGTCGATGCATCTGAACCCGTAGGCGACTCGATGAAAGCCAGTGCTGATGTTGCGTTAACCAATCGAGTCAGCCCCAAAAAACTCTTGCTTAGCAAGTGGACTGCGGTTCACCCTGAGCGCAAAGAAAAACATTTTTTGGTGACAAAGGTGTTTGAACCTGAAATCGAGGGTCAGGCGATTGTTGAGATTGAACTTGAAGCGGCAATGACGGGTCGAAAATTTTGCATACCCTGGCGTGACTTAAAAAATCGCGAACATTGGCGGCAAGGCTGGCTGTAGGCGTTTATCTGGGCGCCCGCCAAGAGAGCTCGCTCAGCGCGATACCCGCTGCTGGCCGGCTGAGCGTTTAAACAGCAGCCGTAACGCAAGGCTTACCGCATACAACACGACCATGGTGCCTATCAGATCACCTAAAAACATGGGGACTAAGCCCTCGATCGGACTAGTCATGCGACCCGACAAAAAAAAGTAAATATTGTGAGGGACTGCATTGAGAGCGGCCCCTACGGTCGCGAAAACTAGCAGTTGCTTAGCCGTCAAGCCCGCCAAGGTGAAGGGCAACCTGAGCAAACGGGTGCAGCACCAAAACGCCACCAGCGGCCCCGCTGAAGATAAAAAGGCCAACACGATGCCGTCAGTCAGACTAATGGTGGGATCGGCTTGATTCGTGAACAAGGCACCAGCAAACAACCCCACTGCCCCCACCCAGTCGCAAGCCATAATGGCAAGCATACGAATTGCCGCCGGCAAAAAAATCCAACTGATAAAAATCGTCACATCAATTGATGAAAAGGCCCAGCGATTTAAGCGAAACAACAATACCCACAGCAGCGCAACAGCGATTGCCGAGGCAACCATCACCCACACATGAGTTTGCTTTTTGGCCGCCGCGTCGGTATTGGCGTCG
>Ga0114979_10000819_pt1 | contig 20667 bp, 19 predicted proteins | sample S_140625_EF_Meta_FD_87315 | JGI IMG/M metagenome (GOLD analysis project Ga0114979, IMG submission 87315) | Freshwater microbial communities from Lake Simoncouche, Canada to study carbon cycling - S_140625_EF_MetaG | ecosystem: Environmental > Aquatic > Freshwater > Lake | place: Lake...
TAAAAGAGATAACGGAAATGGTGCAAGATATTAAGCCAGCCTATGTGGTCAATTTTGCAGCACAGAGCATGGTGGGAGAGAGTTGGCAAAATCCCGGTGACTGGTTTATGACCAATGCTGTGTCAACAATTAAATTTCATGATGAATTGCGTAAGTGTGATTTTTTAAAACGCTATGTACACATTTCAACCCCAGAGGTTTATGGCAGTTGCACGGGATTTGTTCAGGAAGATTTTGCATTTAATCCAAGTACGCCTTACGCAGTATCGCGAGCTGCTGCTGATATGAGTTTGCGAACCTTTCATACTGCTTATAACTTTCCGGTTGTCACGACCCGTGCAGCGAATGTTTATGGCCCTGGTCAGCAGTTATATCGTATTATTCCTAGAGCTATTTTATTCATTTTAATGGGCCGTAAATTACAGCTTCATGGTGGTGGAGTCTCCTCCAGATCCTTTATTCACATGCAAGATGTTTGTGATGCTACTTGGAAAATTATGGAAGATGGCAAGGATGGGCAGACATATCATATTTCTACCAATGAAGTTATTACGATACGCTCATTGGTAGAGCGTATATGCACAAAACTAAATGTGTTATTTGATGATCACGTTGAGTTTGTAGGGGATCGAATTGGTAAAGATTCGGCCTATCACTTAGATAGTAAAAAAATTCGTGGTGAACATGGGTGGGAGGATAAAATTTCTCTTGAGCAAGGTCTGGATGAATGCATTGCATGGGTAAAAACTAATTTAGAAATTTTAGAGCAGCAGCCCCTTAACTACCAACATAAGTCTTAATATAATCTAGGAAAAATAATGGGAAAAGAAATTGATCTTTTGGTAAACTACCCAAAAACTAGGCGCAACTTAGAGGAGCGTATTGCATTTAAAACCGACTCTGATCGAATTGTAGCAAGGAAGTTCGGGCAAGAGTTCTTTGATGGGGAACGCAATCATGGTTACGGAGGCTTTAATTATTTCCCAAAATTTTGGCAGCCTGTCGTTCCGACTTTTCAGCGGCATTGGGAGCTAGATTACAATAGCTCAATTTTAGATGTCGGTTGTGCTAAGGGTTTCATGATGCATGATCTTTCTGAGCTCATTCCTGGAATTACCGTTAAGGGTATTGATATCTCCGAGTATGCAATAGATAACGCTATAGATAATATGAAGCCCCATGTCCAAGTGGCTTGCGCTACAAAATTACCCTTTGCAAATAAGTCTTTTGATGTGACGATTTCCATCAATACAGTTCACAATTTAGAACGCGAACAATGCGCAAAGGCTTTACAAGAGATTGAACGAGTTAGTCGAAAAGGTTCCTTTATTACGGTCGATGCCTATCGTAATAAAGAAGAGAAAGAGCGGATGTACGCTTGGAACTTAACCGCTAAGACAATAATGTCTGTTGAAGAGTGGGTCCAATTTTTTAAAGAGATTGGCTATACTGGCGATTACTTTTGGTTTATTCCATGATGGATGATCTTTCAACTAATTTATTTAGGCAGATGTATCGCATACGTTCAGTTGAAGAGGCTATTGCACATCATTATCCAGAAGGAAAAATGCGTTGCCCTGTTCATCTCTCGATTGGTCAAGAAGCTATACCAGCAATATTCGCAAATATAATTCACGCTACTGATTTTGCAGTTAGCACCCATCGGGGTCATGCCCATTATCTAGCTAAAGGCGGTGATCTAAATGCCATGATTGCTGAGATATATGGAAAGTCTACGGGTTGCTCTAAGGGTAAAGGTGGCTCTATGCACCTCATTGATCTTGCAGTTAATTTTATGGGCACTTCGGCGATTGTGGGTAACAGCATTCCTATTGGAGTAGGGCTAGCGTTGTCTGTTCAGTTAAAAAGAACCAATCAGATTAGCTGCGTATTTTTGGGGGATGGGGCAATTGAGGAAGGGGTGTTTTACGAGTCAGTTAATTTTGCTGCTGTTAGAAAATTACCAGTTTTATTCATATGTGAGAATAATTTATATTCCGTCTATAGCCCACTTTCAGTAAGACAGCCTAAGGGAAGAAGTATTGCGAAAATGGTTGAGGCAATGGGGGTGGAGGTCGCAGTTGGAGATGGGCACAACATAGCCGTATGCTATGAGATTATGAAAAATGCAGTTCATAAAGTTCGAACCACAGGCGCTCCTTTATTTTTAGAATTTTCTACATACCGTTGGCGAGAACACTGCGGACATGCATTTGATAACGATATTGGTTATCGCACTCAAGATGAATTTTTAGAATGGCAAGCTAAGGATCCTTTAAACAATTTAGAGATCCGGTTGGGGCAATCAAGCTCAAATCTGGAGCGTACTTTAGAGATAATTAAATCCGAAGTTAATATAGAAGTAAAGGCAGCGTTTGATTTTGCTGAAATGTCAAAATTTCCAGAACAGTCTGAGGCTTACGACGGCGTTTATTCACTATAAATTAAAGACTTACAATGTCACAAAAGAACTTTGCAGCTGCTATCAATGAAGCTATTCATCAGACTATGGAAATGGATGAATCAGTAATTTGCTATGGGTTAGGCGTTACTGATCCAAAGGCTGTATTTGGAACAACTGCTAATTTAGAAAAATGCTTTGGGTCTGATCGTGTTTTTGATATGCCCACCTCTGAAAATGCTATGACTGGTGTTGCTATTGGTGCTGCACTAAATGGCATCAAATCAGTAGTTACTCACCAGCGTATTGATTTTTTTTTACTGGCAATGGATCAATTGGTTAATAGTGCTGCGAAGTGGCACTATATGTTTGGCAATCAAAGTTGCGTACCCATTACCATTCGTTTAATCATTGGACGTGGCTGGGGGCAAGGCCCAACTCATTCACAAAATCTTCAGGCTTGGTTTTCACATATTCCCGGTTTGAAAGTAGTTATGCCAACCACACCAGAGGATGCTAAGGGATTACTAATATCCTCTATATTTGACCCTAATCCAGTAGTTTTTTTGGAGCATCGCTGGTTACATAATTCGATTGGCGAAGTCCCTGTTGGAGATTTTAGGGTTCCAATTGGTAAGGCTAAAGTTGCTAGGAGTGGTACTGATATAACAATTGTTGCAATGTCATACATGACTATTGAAGCGCTTCATGCAGCTGATTACTTAGCGACACAAGGAATTTTTTGCGAAATAATAGATTTAAGAACAATAAAGCCGTTAGATTGGGACACAGTCATGCGGTCAGTTGCTAAGACTGGGCGGCTATTGGCTTTAGATTCGGGATTTACAACAGGATCAGTCGCTGGAGAGGTTGTAGCAAGAGTTGCTATTGAAATATTTGGTAAGTTAAGAGATCCACCTGCAAGACTTGCAATGCCAGATATTCCAGAGCCTACAAGTCCCGCACTTACTAAAAGGTTTTATATTCTAGCAAAAGACATAGCTGCAAAGGTTATCTTGATGGTGACTAAAGATTCTATTATTGATATTGCTAATTTAACTGAGCCTGTTCCACATGATATACCTGGCGAGTGGTTTAAGGGGCCCTTCTAGGTCTTAAAAAACTTATAAAGTAGTAAAAAATTATGACCGAAATTAATCAATGAATTTAGAGAATAAAAATATTGAGCACAGAAAGAATTGTGCTATCTGTGGGCATATAGCTTTACCAATTATAAGCCTTCCTAATTTGCCACTTACCGATTCATATGCAATGAGTCCGATTATTGATCCAATAATGGGGGTAGATCAACAATTGCTCTATTGCGAGTCTTGCGGCCATGGTCAATTAGAGTCCTTGATAGCTCCAAGTACTTTATACGGTGCAAATTATTGCTTTAGAACCTCTAATAGTTCAACCGCTAGAAAAGGGACAGAATTCTTTTTAACTGTTTTAAATGAGGTTGCACCACAAAGAAATTTTAGATGTGTTTTAGATTTGGGGTGTAACGATTTATTTTTGTTAGATTTATTGAGCGATAGAGCAACTCATAGAGTAGGAATAGATCCAGTTTGGATGGATCGCGAGAATGAGAGAAATGATAAGGATGTGCAATTATTTGGAATGAATTTTGATGATGTAGATTTAAGTCTCCTTCCTGAAAAACCAGATCTAATAATATGTCGCCACACTCTTGAGCATATTATCAATCCAATAGAGGTTGTTGAATCTTTAATGAAGAATGCTGCTGCTGATGCAATTTTTATATTTGAAATTCCTGGATTTGATGGGCTGATACAGCGCTTTAGGTTTGACCAGATATTTCATCAACATGCCCAATATTTTTCACTTGCCTCGTTTACGAAAATGTTAAATATCATTGGCGGTAAGTATTTGTTACATCGATATAATTTTCATGATTGGGGTGCTATGGCAATTGCCTTTACTAAAGGCCCCCTGGTTAAAGATTTGGATGTGAAGTGTTGGACATGTAAAGATATAACTCGAAAATACGAAATCTTTAAAAATCAAATGCAAATAGCTGGCACATTATTAAAACAAAGTATCAGCTCAGCTACGTATGGTTATGGGGCTGCCCAAATGTTACCTATTATTGGATATCATATGGGTACGGACTTTAGTGAGCTAATCGCTATTATTGATGATGATGACTCCAAAGATGGCATCGGGTATTGGAATCTGCCAGTTAAAGTAGTTTCAGGAAAAAAAATTGGGAAGTTGACTGATGCAGTGATATTGATAACTGCGATTGATAATGTGAAGCCAATTATGACTAGATTGCTAGCAGATAGGCCACGTCAGATAATTTTGCCACTAACAATAATTTAATCTTAAATTTTTAGAGGATGTATGAGAAATAGAAAAACAAAAGAATTTCAAAACCAAGAGCAGATCGATGATTATCGGCGCATGGGGCCTGCCACAATGGGCCCATGGACAAGTCATATTTGGAGGACTGATCCGCGCCATCTAGGTTTTTTACTCGCAAGATATAAATTTGTTGCGAAAATGCTTGCAGGAAAAAAAAAGGTGCTTGAGGTTGGTTGCGGCGATGCAGTTGGTACACCGGTAGTGCTGCAAACAGTTGGAAGCATTCATGGGATTGATTTTGAGCCATTAGTGCTTGATGATGCTATCGAGCGATATAGGCGAGAAGGCATTGCCAGGGCAATATTTTCCGTGCATGATATGTTAAATGCTTCGGTGGAAGATTCGTTCGACGGAGCCTTTTCCCTTGATGTTATTGAGCATATTCCTCAGGAGAGAGAATTACTTTTTATTAAAAATATTGTTAACTCTCTAAATAATGATGGAGTGCTAATTTTAGGTACGCCAAATGTTACAGCACAAGAGTATGCATCTACAGCTAGTAAGCAAGGTCACATAAATCTTAAATCTGGAGAAAGTCTAAAAAATTTATTGGAAAAATCATTTCACAATGTGTTTATTTTCTCAATGAATGATGAAGTAGTGCATACAGGATATACTCCCATGGCCCATTATTTATTGGCTATGGGGGTTGGTGTAAGGCACAATTAATGTTTCTAAATATAGATAGGTTTTGAGTGGCATATGGATCTAAAGATTGCTGGCAAAAAGGCTTTGGTTACTGGTGCGGGACGTGGCTTGGGCAGAGCAATTGCAATTTCTCTCGCAAGAGAAGGTGTAAAGGTTGCATGTGTATCGCGCACTAAAGAAGATTTAGATGAATTACTTCTTAGTATTGGCGGGGTAAATCTAGGGCATATTGGCATTGCTATGGATTTAATTCCCGATTCTTCACCCGAAGAGCTTATTTCCAAGTTAGGACCATTCGGCGATCTTGACATTGTGGTTCATAATGCCGGCGGCACTTTGGATATATCTGATCCATTCTGCTCTGTTGCCGATTGGCGGAAGGTTTATCGATTTAACTTTGAGATTGCTGTAGAGATAAATAGGCTAATTTTGCCAATTATGCAAAAGCGTAGATGGGGAAGGATATGTCACATTTCCTCTATTGCGGCTATGGAGAATCATGGCCCAGTGCCATATTGCGCTATAAAGGCAGCTTTAACAGCTTACACTCGAAGTATGGGTGGTGTGGTTGCACCAGATGGAATTGTAATGACTGCGGTGTTGCCTGGTGCAGTTTTTACAGAGGGTGGGTATTGGGATAATACCTTGAGAGATCGACCAGAGCATGTCTCCAAGTATTTAGGTGAGCGACAACGTATTGGACGTTTTGGTAGACCAGAAGAAATAGCTGATTTTGTAACTTATTTATGCTCAGAACTTGCGTCTTTTAACACTGGAAGTATCGTTCCAATTGATGGTGGGCAGGGAAGAGGGTATTTTGGTCAGTGAAAAATTTTCAGAAATAGTTGATATTAATTGAAAGAAAAATGTTGAGGTTATTGATATTTTTGAGTTGGTTAGGTTTGGAGATGATTAATTTTGGTGGGGACATGGATGAATAGTGATTTAAGAGTGCTAATAGCAAAGATGGTCCATAAGTCGCGAGAGGGACATATACCGAGTAGTTTCTCTATTGTGGATATCATTGATTTTTTATACAGCAGCATATTAAGATATGACTTAAAGGATATAAATAGTAAAAATAGGGATTACTTCATTTTAAGTAAGGGCCATGGTTGCGCAGCTTTGTATGTGGTGCTTCATAAATATGGCTTTTTAAGTGACCACGATTTAGAACATTACAGCCTATCCACCGGAATTTTAGGGGGGCACCCTGACATGACAATTGTGCCAGGCGTAGAGGCAAGCACCGGATCATTAGGTCATGGATTTCCAACGGCGCTTGGCGTCGCATTGGGGTTAAAAATTCAGGCAATGAACAACAGAGTGATTGCGCTATTGGGTGATGGCGAATGTCACGAGGGAACAATTTGGGAGGCTGCTAACATTGCAAACAATCTCAGACTCGGGAATCTATGTGCGATAGTTGATTGGAACGGATCAGCAAGTCAGTTGATGCCTAGGGATAATTTGGGAGAGAAGTGGAAAGCATTTGGGTGGAATGTCTGGACGATTGATGGTCATTCTGGCGACGAAATAAAAAACGCATTTCATAAATTTGATTTTGAAATTGATGGAACTCCGAATGTCATTTTAGCAAAAAATATTAAAGGGAAGGGAGTTTCATTTCTCGAGGGGCATGGACAGTGGCATCATAAAATTCCATCAAATGATGAGTTAGAAAAAATTATAGAAGAGTTAAAAGAATGAAAAATTTAAGGCAAGAATTTGCCGACACCATGATTGAGATTGGCCTGGAGGATACAAGACTAGTAGTTATGGTGGGTGATATCAGTCACGGCATCTTAAAAGGATTTGCTCAAAACTGTTCAGGAAGGTATTTTAATATCGGAATATGCGAACCAACAATTGTAAATATGGCAGCCGGCATCAGAAAAACTGGCCTTATACCAGTGGTTCATACAATAGCACCATTTATCGTTGAGCGTGCATACGAGCAGATTAAACTTGATTTTGGTTATCAAAGATTAAGTGGTAATTTCATAACAGTTGGTGGAGCTTTTGATTATGCACAGCTTGGTTGCAGCCATCATTGCTATGCTGATATTTCACTAATGTGTCATATCGAGAATTCCCAAGTAATGATGCCTGGAAGCGCTGAAGAATTTCGAACACTATTTCGTCAAGCTTATAGCGAAGAAAAAATAAATTATTTTAAGCTAACTGAAAACCCTCACGGAATTGAATTGAAAAATGAAATAGTTGTGGGACGTGGAGTAAAGATTATAGAAGGGGGCGATATTACTTTGGTTGCAGCGGGGCCTCAATTGAGGAATGCAATTTTCGCTGCGGAAAAATTAAAAAAAGATGGATGGAGCGCTGAAGTTCTTTACTACCATACTCTAAAACCGTTTGATGGTGAATTACTGGTGGATAGCGTAGAAAAGACTCGCAACATGATTACCATCGAAGAGCTATCTAGTCATGATGGGTTGTTTAATCTCTGCCTTAGATATTTGAATGGAAAAGTAGACTTCAATTCGTCACAAATTGCAATAGATGGGTTTGTCCATGGGTATGGCACATATCAAGAGCTATGTGAAAAAGTAGGTTTAACTCCAGACAATATCTATCAAAAAGCTCTAAGGATGCTGAAATAATTTAGGTATATTGAGGCAAGATAAAAAGGAAATAATATATGGCAACTAATCATACTCACTACCATGCCCAGAGAATAGCTCAAACAGAGCGTATATTCTTGAATGCTGAATTACTTCCTCATAGATATGTATTTATATTAACTAATAAATGTAATTTAAGATGTTCATTTTGCTTTCAGGATAAGTCACATATTGAAGGAAGCTTGAGTAAAGAAGACTGGCTTCAGGTTATTAGTCAGTTGCCCGACTACGCACACATAACACTAACTGGGGGAGAGCCATTTTTATTTAAAGGATTTGAAGAAGTTTTTCTAAGGGCTACGGAAAAACATACTTGTAATATTATTTCAAATGGACTTCTCCTTGATCGAGAGTTAATAGATTTATTATTGTCACGTAAAAATTTCAAGGTGTTATCGATATCTGTTGACAACATAGGCAATACTGTAAGGGATGTCGACAAAGAAAAATGGGTGGAGGCGGAAAAAACATTTAGAGAATTTATCAAACGGCGAAACAATTTGAGTTCGGATGCGTTGCTTGATACTAAGACTGTAGTTTTAGACGAAAATGCAAAACAACTATTTAATATTTATAAATACTGTTTAGAAACATTAAAGGCTGATACGCACAGTTATATGTTATTAAAAGGCAGCCCTATTCAACATGCAGATCAAATGTATTCATTTAATGAAATGTATACAGAATCAAAAGCGTTCAAATATCCAAATTTTAGAGAAATAGTTCAACAATTGGAATATGTCAGGCAATATAACTTACTCAATAATAGAAGAAGCTTTACACATCCAAAATTCGTTAATCTTAATGGTGAAGAACCATTGACTAGTTTTGATCTGAAATTTATTAATCAAATAAAACATGAGAAGAGAAATTTTAAGCCATGTAAAGCCCCGTGGGGGAGTGTCCATATAAACGTAGAGGGTAACCTGTTTCCATGTATGGCAATCAAAATGGGTAATGTTAAGGATGAGACTGTGGGGCAGATATTTCACGGTGAAATCTATAGTAAATTCAAGGAAGTAATAAAGAAACAGGGTACGGTGCCAGGTTGCAATAGATGCGGGTACCTACTACCTGCTAGTGGCTTGGGACAAAAAGTTGATTGATTATAAAAAATGAAAAATCCATATCTTGTGTTGCTTGGCGGTGGATTTATCAGTGAGATTACAGAAAATTATCTGAATGAAAATAATTTTAATTGCATGGTGATAGATAGGAAAGTTTTTGATATTGAATGCAATGACTTTTTAGAATTTGGCATTGAAAAAATCCCAAAACACTCAACCTTAGTATTAATTGCTTCAGTTACTAGACTTGTTGGTAATGGATATTCAGATTTTAAAAAAAATATAAAAATAACAGAAAATATAATTGAATTAAATAAATATATTCAAGGGCACATTATATATCTAAGTACTATTGATGTTTATGGATTTCAGCCGAGTCTACCAATAAATGAAGATAACCTAGTAACGCCTAGGGACTATTATTCTTTATCAAAAATAGTTTCGGAGTTTATGATAATTGAGGAATCTAAAAAAATAAAAACTCCATTTACAGTTCTTAGACTTTCGGGAATATACGGCAAGCACAGTAAAGATAAAAGTGTTATAAGATCTTTTATTAATGCTGCATTTTCAAGCCAAAAAATTCAGGTATTTAGTGAAGAAAATATTTTAAGAGATTACGTCTGGGCTAATGATGTAGCAAAAATTATTCAATCAGCCTCTGCAAAAGTTATTAGCGGAGTGTTTAATATCGGAACTGGTGTTAGTAAGAGCATAAAAGAGATCGCTGAACTTATAGCTACGAATTCTAATGCTAGGATTGTCATCATACCTGATCAATTAAACTCAAACAGAGATAATTCTTTAATTTTCGATATGCATAAATTCTATAAATATTTTCCAGATTTTATTTTTACAGAAATGGATGAAGGAATAAAAGAATATATATCTTATCAAAAAACAATATCAAATTATTAATAGAAAAATAGCATGAATTTATTATCCATTGTAATGTGTAACTACAATCATGCTCAGTATTTACCGGAATCTATAGAAGCAATATTAGGTCAGTCTTATCAGAATATTGAACTTATCATTATTGAGGATTGCTCTACTGATAATAGTGTTGGGATAATCCAGAAATATTGCACCTTAGATGAAAGGGTTAAGATGTGTAGAAATCCCAAAAATATAGGAGTGCTAGCATCGGCAAATAAAGGATTGAGTATGGCAAGTGGCGATTTCTTATATTTTGCATCTGCTGATGATCGAATTTGTGGTGGATTTTTTGAGAAAACAATAGAATTATTCACAAAACATCCAAATGCAGGAATTTGTAGTGGTTTGGTCTATTTAATAGATAGTTCAGGAAAAAATGCAGGTTGGATGAAATCATCAATTGTTTCCTCCAAAGAGGCTTATATAAATCCTGCCGAGGTTGATTCTTTACTTAAGACGATTGGCTCCTGGTTCGCAGGGCAAACTGTTGTATATCGTAAGAAATTTTTTGACGAATTAGATTTAGTGTTTATAAATGAATTACATCATAGAGCTGACCATTTATTTAATTATTTGATTGCATCTAAATATGGCGCATGTTTTTATCCTGAAATAATGGCTACTTATAGGATGCTTGAACACGGATATGCTAGTAAATCATTTTCAAATATAGATATTTCAAGACAGTCTTTTGAGAATTTAATTCTTAAATTAAAAAGCCAGAAGTATGAAAATTGTTTAACCAAAGAGGCGATAAATTTAATAGAATACAGAGGACGAATTGAGAATGAACTGCAAATTTTGCGAGAATTATTTTTGAAATATAAGTTTGCACTTAACCGTATGCTAGAGAACTCAAACAGTTGTAATGAATTATTTAAGGTAATTGTGATTAGAGTATTAATTTTTATGCACGGTGGACTATTTAATTTTGTTTGGTTATACACGTATATTCTCAGAATGAATGGTAAATTCGCTTGGATATTCGATAAATTCGCACAGCATAAGTTCAATATAAAACTCAAAAAAACAGTATTCAAATAGTTAGTATAAGACTTTTAATGATTGATTAGTGGATTGAATTTCGATAAGGGGTAATTGAAAGACCATGGGTATGGAGCCGATTCTATCCGTCCATTGCATTAAAAAAGTATTAATTAGCCAAAGAAAAATTATGACTACTATTCTTAAATGTAAAGCAGCAGTATTAGAAAAAATTGGGGAGCCATTAGTAATAAGGGATCTGGATATACCTAAGTTACATGAAAATCAAGTTTTAATTAAAGTTATGTTTAGTGGGGTTTGCCGAAGTCAAGTTATGGAAATTGATGGAGGGAGGGGGAATGATTATTGGCTACCACACCTATTGGGTCATGAGGGCTCTGGGATTGTTCTTAATGTTGGCCTCAATGTTAAAAAAGTAAAAAGTGGTGACGAGGTAATACTGGGATGGCTTCAGGGAGAGGGTGCTGATGCACCGGGTGCAATATATACCATTGATAATCAGATAGTAAACTCCGGAAAAGTAACAACGTTTAGCAACTATACAATCGTATCTGAAAGTCGCGTTTATAAAAAACCTAATGGGTTAGACTTGGATGCAGCAGTTTTATATGGTTGCGCTTTACCAACTGGCGCAGGTATGGTACTCAATCAGGCAAAACCAAGCAAAGAAAGTTCCGTAGCTATCATTGGACTGGGAGGTGTAGGATATTCTGCGCTAATGGCTGCCAAATCACTAGGCGTACGAAATATAATTGCAATTGATATTTCAGAAGAGAAATTGTATGTTGCCAATAAACTGGGAGCGATGTATACATTCAATGCGTCTGATCCCGAGCTCCTTAAAAAAATATTTAATATAACAAATGGAGGTGTTGATATTTGTATCGAGTCAGCAGGAAGTATTGGGACAATAGAGATGGGCTTTTCGATAATCAGACACTGGGGTGGTCGTTTATATTTTGCATCCCATCCCCCCGAAGGCGAGGTAATAAAATTAAGTCCCCACGACCTAATTAAAGGTAAGCAAATAATTGGAAGTTGGGGTGGTGGGTCATCACCCGATCAAGATATTAAAAAAATATTTAAAAAATTTCAGTTCGCTAAAATTGATCATAGTTATTTAATTGCAAAACGATATTCGCTAGAGCAAATAAACGAAGCTATTAGTGATCTTAGACAAGGTAAAGTTTTTCGCCCTATAATCAAAATGAGCCACTGAAAACACTCTGGATTTTTTATGAATAACAAAAAAATAATTTATTTAGCTGATTTAACTCATAATGGTATGGTTCTGTCGTCGAATGTATTTCCCTTGTCTATTGGGCTTATAGGCGCCTATCTTATTAATAAGAACCCAAATTTATACCAAATTGAGCTATTTAAATACCCAGAGGACCTAAGTAGGGCCTTAGAAAGTTGCAAACCAGATTTGATTGCATTTGCAAATTATTCATGGAATTTTCACATAGGCTATGAGTATACAAAAAAAATAAAAGAAAAGTGGCCAACTCTGCCGGTAATTTTTGGAGGTCCAAATTATGGTTTATCTGATGGCGAGTCGTCAGAATTCTGGAATTTATATCACTTAATAGATTTCTATATTGTAAGGGAGGGGGAGGAGGCTTTTGCGCAACTAGTTCAAAAATTAATAATTAATAAATTTGATATTCAAAAGATTAAGAATTCAAAAGAGCCAATTCCTAATTGCCACTATTTCAGCGGAAAGAAGATTATAAAGGGTCCAGATTTACCAAGATTACAGTTGGAGGATATACCATCACCATATTTAATGGGTTTAATGGATAAATTTTTTGATGAGAATTTGGCCCCATTAATACATACAACAAGAGGATGTCCATTTAGTTGTACATTTTGCACAGAAGGGTCACCTTACTATAATAAAGTGGAGCAAAGGATGGGAACCTTGAATGATGAGCTTAATTATATCTCCGAGAGAATAAGAGGCCCAAAAGATTTGTACATTTCAGACGCAAATTTTGGTATGTACAAGCAAGATATAGAAAAGGCAAAATTAATATCAGCGTGCCAAGCAAAATATAACTATCCAAAAAATATTCACGTATCAACAGGAAAGAACCAAAAGGAAAGGGTTGTTGATATTGCACAGATGTTAGACGGGGCAATAAGCATGGCTGCGTCTCTTCAGTCTACCGACCCAGTAGTTCTCGGGAATGTTTCAAGATCTAATATATCAGTTAGCAAGTTGACGGCAGTTGGAAAGTTAGCGAATAAAGTGGAGGCTGGAACTTATAGTGAAATTATTCTGGGATTACCTGGAGATACATTTGAAGCTCACTGCCAAAGTCTACGAGAATGTGTGGGGGTGAATTTCGATAATATAAGAATGTATCAATTGATCATGCTGCCACAGACTGAATTAAATACTCCTGAAAACAGACGAAAATATGACATGAAATCTAAACATAGGATTATGCCTAGGTCATTTGGTAAGTACTCAGTATTTGGGAAGAGTTTTGTTGCCGTTGAATCAGAAGAAATTCTAGTAGAAAATTCCACAATGAAGTACGAAGATTACGTTAAATGTCGTGAGTTAGACATTACTGTCGAGTTACTACATAACGGTAAGGTTTATGAGGAGCTGCAAGCTTTTTGTGAATTAAAAAGAATCTCATGGTTTGATTTTATTCTCCGATTTTATAATAAAAGAAGGCAGTTTAGTACGGGAATTACAAAGCTTTATGATGACTTCGTAGCCGGCTTGAGTCAAGGACTCTGGGAAAAGCGAGAGCATCTTCAAAGAGATGTTGAAAAAAAGATAGATGCAATGTTGCATGATGAGCGTGGAACAAACGAGATGTCTTCAGCAAAAGCAACAGGTTTTTTTTATTTGTTTGAGGAGATTAACTCAGCATTATTTGATGAAATGAGAGATTGGTTAATTGATTTAAAACTGTCAACAGCTCAAGATGAATACTATTTGAAAGAGATGTGCATTTATAGCACGATGAGAAAAAAAGAATTATTCAGCGGTGAAATAATTAAAGAAGTGGAATTTCATTATGACATTGAGCGTATATCACAATCACGTTTTACTTTGGAACCATTTCAGGCATTACTGGATTCTCCTAAAAATTTCTCAATGGAACATGATGAGAATCAAAAAGAGATAATTCTATCTTATAAAAAAGAATTTGGATCAGCTCAAGATGGACTAGGGAAAATGTTGATGAGGTATCCTCATATTCATCGACTTTTTCGGCATCCTAGGTTAGTACATGAAGCCCACTAAATTTAAGAGCACTAGAAATATCTTAGTGACTGGATCTTCTAGTGGAATTGGTTTCAAAATAGCTGAAGAGTTATTAAAGATGGGTAATAATGTATTTATATGTGCCCGGCGAAAAGAGATTTTGAACTCAGTCCTTTTTGAATTTAAGGAAAAATTTGGCGCAAGAGTTGATGGAATCCAATGTGATGTTAGCTCATTCACATCTGTTGAAAAAATGATTCAAAAATTAGTTGGTAATTTTGGTGGACTTGATATTCTTGTTAACAATGCTGGGATTGGCTTTATCACTCCATTTGAAGCAATATCATTAGAAAAATGGCGGGAAATAATTGATGCTAATTTAAATGGTGTTTTTAATTGCTGTAAAGCTGCTCTTCCATATTTAAAGAAATCTACTTGTGCTGACATTGTTAACGTTGGAAGCAGGTCAGGACGTTATTCCTTTGCTGGTGGTGTGGGATACAACACTACTAAATTTGGACTGCAAGGATTTACAGAGGCACTCTTCCTGGATCTCTCTAAAGATGGCATAAGAGTTAGTTTGGTTGCCCCAGGTGTGGTAGGAACTGGATTGGGCGGCGCTATTCCTGAAGAATGGCATCTTTCTCCCACGCATGTGGCTAAGGCAGTAATAAATATGATTGAAATGGACAGGGGTGCTACTTTAAATTGGGTCGAAATTAGACCATCGAAGAATAGCAGTTCCAATAAATGACATTAATCAATAATCCTTCTTTCGAGGGAAGCACAGTAATCGTGACAGGCTGTGCACAAGGAATAGGATTAGGTATTGCTGAGTACTTTATGCGGGCGGGGGCTAATGTCTTGGGTGTTGATATTAATTCGGATAAGCTTGATCATTTGAGAAAAAGTTACTTTGCAGAAGCAGGTAAAAAATTTAAAACTATAGCTGCAGACATTACAATCAGTAAAGACTGCGTAAAAGTTATAGATCAAGTTGTAAGCTCATTTGGTAGTATCGATTTTATTATAAATTGTGCTGCCCCTGGCCGAAATCGAGATACAGTTAAGTCGCTAGATTTGAAAGATTGGGATTCTCATCAAAAAATTATGATAGAGACCCCTATAATATTGGCAAGTTTAGCGAGTGGTTATCTAAGTAAAAGCACTAATGCGGCTATTGTTAATATCTCTTCAATACTCGGACGTTCTATTGCGCAAGAGCAAGCATCATTCTCATATCATGTTGCAAAATCTGCTCTAGAGCAATCAACGAGATGGTTGGCAGTACGTTTTGGAGAGCTTGGAATACGAGTGAATGCTATTGCTCCAGGATTGGTTGATAGAGAAGGTGGACCAAAAATATCAGAAAATCCTAAATTCAATAATCTGATAAAAGATATTACACCGCTTAAGAGGGCTGGAACCTACCAAGATATCAGCAATGCGGTTGCTTTCTTATGTTCGACCAATTCTTCATATATAACTGGACAAGTTATTGTTGTAGATGGTGGTTTAAGCATATTGGAAATATTTAGTGCTGCAGCCAAGGCAATTGAAAAAAATAATGAGCGCTCTACTTTTACGGCAGTGAATAAATGAGAACAGTATTAGTTACGGGGTGCTTTAATGTACTTCATCCGGGACACTTGAGATTATTGAGATTTGCTAAGGAATGCGGAGACAAGTTGGTTGTGGGTGTAGAGGGTGATCTGATTGCTGGCTTGTCTGCGCACATACCAGAAAAACTGAGGCTAGAAGGTGTGCTGGCTAATAATTATGTCGATTCAGCATTTATATTTAATGACAGCATCTCTGAACTCTTGCTAAGGATAAGGCCGGATATAGTTGTTAAGGGAAAAGAGCATGAGAATAAGAAAAACTTAGAGATTAAACCTCTAGAAAAGTATGGTGGTAAGCTTATATTTAGTTCTGGAGAGAGCATATTTTCTTCCATAGATCTTCTTAGAAAAGAATTTCATACAGTAAATACCGATTCAATTGATTTACCAATGGAATATTTATCGAGACATGGAATAGAAATAAAATATTTAATTCAACTGATTAAAATTTTTTCAACATTAAAAGTTTGCATAATAGGTGATCTAATAGTAGATGAATATATAACATGTCAGTCGCTTGGAATGTCCCAGGAAGACCCAACTATAGTAGTTACTCCAATTGATAAAACACGATTTATTGGTGGAGCAGCAATTGTTGCATCCCATGCGGCGGCAATGGGTGCAACTACTGATTTTCTATCAGTAGTTGGTGATGATGAAGTTGCTAATTATGCAAATAATTACCTGAAAATAAATGGACTTAAATCTGTTCTCTTAACCGATGCTAGTCGTCCAACAACTCTAAAACAGAGATATCGAAGTAAGGGGAAAACTTTATTACGCGTGAGTCATTTGCATCAAAACTCAATATCAGATGAACTTAAGGAGTTAATATACAAATATGTATCTGACAATATTAAAAGCTATGATTTGATTGTTTTTTCAGATTTTAATTATGGTTGCTTACCTCAGGACTTGGTGGATAGAATTATTAAGCTTGCAAAAGATAACGACATATTTTTAGCTGCAGATAGTCAATCATCATCTCAGTTTGGTGATATTGGAAGATTTAAGGGCGTCAATTTAGCTACTCCTACTGAACATGAGGCTAGAATCAGCCTCAAAAATAATGATGATGGACTAGTTGTGCTCGCAGACAAGTTGAGTCAGTTGATAAACAACAAGCATACACTTCTGAAAATAGGGGAGGAAGGTTTATTAATACATGTTGGAGGGACAAAAGGCGACTCTTGGATGACTGATAGAATTCCTGCGCTAAACACATCGCCAAAAGATGTCTCAGGCGCTGGTGATTCGCTACTGATAGTAAGCGCTATGTCAATGGCATTAGGCGCCAATATTTGGGAGTCCGCAGTTTTAGGGTCTTTAGCTGCCGCAATTCAAGTGGGGCGTGTTGGCAATACTCCTATTGACGCAAGTGAATTGCTAGTAAAACTTTCTAAATGAAAGCAATATTGTTAGCTGCTGGATTGGGAACACGGTTGAAACCGCTCACCGACTGGACCCCAAAGTGCCTCATGAAAATAAATGGGGTACCCCTATTAGAGATCTGGCTAGACAAGTTATTTGAAGCAAATATTGAATCTGTATTAATTAATACTCATTATTTAAGTTCCTCAGTTATAGATTATCTAGCTAATTCAAAGTATCAGGAAAAAATTACTATAGCTCATGAGCCAGTTTTACTGGGAACGGCGGCAACTTTGATTAAAAATCTTACCTTTTTCGAAGGTAGGGATGGGTTGCTCATACATGCCGATAATTATTGCACTGCAGATTTGAAGAAATTTATACAGATGCACACTAAAAGACCGGTAAGCTGCGAAATATCAATGATGACCTTTACTACTGATCAACCACAAAATTGTGGGATAGTGGTAATAAATAAGCAAAACATTGTAATTGAGTTCTACGAGAAACAAAGTAAACCGCCAGGAAATCTTGCAAATGGTGCAGTTTATATTCTTTCCTCATCTTGTTTAGGGGAAATTGAAAAGAAGTTCTTACATGCAAAAGATTTTAGTTTAGAAATTTTAAATACTTTCATGAATCGTATTTATTCAATCAAAAATGATGATGTACATATAGATATTGGAACGTTAGAAAATTATAAAAAAGCTATAAAATTAAATTCGCTTTAAGAAATTAATATATTTAATTATTTAGAATAAGATTAAAAATATCAAAAGACACAATTGAAGCTCTAAAATTATTTCATGATAATTTAATAAAGATATGAAAGGTAATATTAAGTGAGAGTGCAAAGTTATCGTGTTACATAATAAAAATAAAATTAAAGAAAAGGTGATAAGATATTGTGAAAAATTTATTCTAAGACAGATAAAATTTAATTTATGACTTATACATTTCCAAAATTACATTCTATTCATACAATTGCATTTGATTTTGATGGAGTATTTACAGATAATAAAGTATTCGTTGACAAACATGGCGTGGAATTTGTTCAATGCGATAGAGGTGATGGGCTTGGATTCGATATATTAAGAGCCTATATTGCCTTAAATATGATAAATATTTCACTAATGGTTGTTACCAAGGAAAGAAATACTGTTGCCAAAGCGAGAATGAATAAGTTGAAAGTTCCATGTTGGGGAGGGGTTGTAAATAAGAAGAATTTTATTGATGAGTATTTCAAGCAGAATTACAGAGGGGTAGACGATCCATACGAAAGATTTATTTACTTAGGAAATGACCTTAATGACTATCAGATAATGAAAAGAGCAGGATATTCATACGCCCCTATTGATGCTCATAGTAGAATAAAAGATATTGCTAGTCATGTTTTCAATCAACCTGGCGGAAATGGGTTTGTAAGGGTATTCATTGAAAGTATAATTGGCCTTGATTTATTAACAAATGGTGAATTAGATGAGCTTATTTCTTATAGCTGAAATTGGAATCAATCATAATGGTGACATGAATATCGCAAAGCAATTAATTAGTGCTGCATCTGATGCGGGATTTGATGCTGTTAAATTTCAGAAGCGGACTATAGACAAGGTTTATACAAAAGAATTTTTAGATAGCTATAGAGAAAGCCCGTGGGGTCAAACGCAACGAGATCAAAAATTTGGACTTGAGTTCAATGAGGAGCAGTATTGTGAAATTAATGAATACTGCGCCACACATAATATAAAGTGGTCAGCCTCTGCTTGGGATGAGGATGCTCAATTATTCTTACAGAAGTTTAATTTACCTTTTAATAAAATAGCTTCACCAATGCTTGGACACAAGAGGTTGCTCAATTTAGTGGCCAAGGAAAAAAAGAAAACCTTTATATCAACTGGAATGTCTACAATCCATGAAATTGAACAAGTTGTAGAGGTATTCTCAAAAGAGAGTTGTGAGTTTGAACTAATGCATTGTAATAGTACGTATCCTATGCAGATTGATGAAGCAAATTTACTATGCATTCCTATGCTAAGAGAGAGATTTGGCGTTAGAGTAGGGTATTCAGGTCATGAAAGTTCGCTATTAAAAATTTCATTAACTGCAGCTGTTTTAGGGGCAACCTCAATCGAAAGGCATATTACCTTGGATCGGGCTATGTACGGGTCAGATCAGGCTGCCTCAATTGAAGCAAGTTCGCTACAGGGTTTTGTAGAGGCGATAAGATCGGTTCCAATTATCTTGGGGCGTGGTGAAAAAATTATTACCAGCAATGAGCAAAAAATAAGAGAAAAACTTAGAGTTGAGACCGAATGAGATGTGTCCAAAATCATATACCGCTAACATCTATAAATCCCATTTTTATTAATTATGGTTTTTTGAAATATCTATTAACGTAGAGCTCAATAAATTCAATGAATTTTTTTCGACTCTCGAGAAAGTATTGCAGAATGACATTCTTGCATCCTGTATTTCATTAGAGTCCCACCATTGATCAACATTATTCCATACTGAGTTCAGTTTTTTTGCGGCGTCAATAGGATTCGAAAATAATATCCCAGCCTCTTCTAGGCATTTTAACTTGGAATTTGCAAGTTCATTACATTCCCAATAATTTTTATCCCAAAATAAAAGTGTGGGAATATTAAGTGCCATAGTCTCTAAATATGAAGTGCTGTTATATGTAGAAATAAAAATTTTTGCATTCTTCAATTCCTTATAAAATCTATTATTTCCATAATCAAGCTTGATAAATGGAAAAAAATCTAACCATCTTTTACCTTGGCTGTATTCATAGTCTGCAGGAGATAGCCTGACAGAGAGATTCTTCTGAATCTCTGGCATTAGATTTTCAACAAAGGCTATTTGAGATTTAAAGTACTTCTCCCACTGGCCTGCGGAAACAACAGCGCTAAACATGTGATAGGAGAATCTTGGTGTTGTTAGACCTATCATTAGAGCTTTATTTCTATTTGATAAATATATTTTTTCGCCCACAGTCTTAAAATTACAAACCGGCAAAATCTTATCAAGATGGGGATATTTCCATCCCCATGATAAAAAAAAGTCTGAAATTTTAAGTTGATGCTCTTCGTTAGCATTCCAAAGTGACATTCCAAAATTTCCACCATGCTGACCCACAACAAATGGTACATCATTGTTAATAATTTGATTAGCAGCCCAAGCCTTAAATTTGTCATCAAATTGATATGAAAGAGTGGTGTAAATTAAAGTTGGAGCCTTATTAGAATAAGTCTTTAATCCATCGTTAATTAAAGTTTGATAACCCTCTAAATATAATGATGGAATAAATTTGAATAAAGTTCTCCTAGTGAATTCTCCAAATGAA
>Ga0114979_10000820_pt1 | contig 20654 bp, 21 predicted proteins | sample S_140625_EF_Meta_FD_87315 | JGI IMG/M metagenome (GOLD analysis project Ga0114979, IMG submission 87315) | Freshwater microbial communities from Lake Simoncouche, Canada to study carbon cycling - S_140625_EF_MetaG | ecosystem: Environmental > Aquatic > Freshwater > Lake | place: Lake...
AGTAAATTTAGATGGTGCAGTAGGAAAACAAGGACCTACAGGTTATACGGGATACACTGGTTATACGGGATATACAGGATACACCGGATACACAGGTTACACGGGATACACGGGGTATACTGGACCTACAGGTGCGACTGGTGCTCCTGGAGACATTTATTCAACGACTGCATCGACTTCTGCTTCTTATACTGTTGGTTCTGCTGGTACTGTTCCAACACCCGTTACACTTTATGCAAGTCCCAATTTAGCATATACAGCAGCACAAGGTATAATCGTAGCCGGCAGTGCAACTAATTATTTTATAGCATCTATTAACAGCTATACTAGTACTACGGGAGTAATTATAGCAACACCTTTAGAACAAACAGGTGATAATTCTACATCATATAACACATGGGATGTAAATTTAGATGGAGCAATAGGTCAAGAAGGTCCAACAGGTCCAACAGGTCCACCGGGAACTAATGGAACTAATGGACAACAAGGTCCTCAAGGTCCAACAGGACCACCAGGCCCATACTGGAGTCAGAGTAATGATAATTTAAACAATATTTATGTTAATACATCAGGAAATAACTATGTAGGAATTGGAACTTCAACTCCAAGTTATCCGCTTCATGTAATAAATTATGGAACATATACAACCGATGCTTTTTTTTCAATTTGGCAATTTAATGGACCAAATTTTCCAAGCGACGTGATATCTATGCTTACATACGGTAATACCTATGGTAATGTAAATATTTACGCTACGGGAACGATTGTAGCTTCTACATTTATTTCTTATTCAGACGAACGTATAAAAAAAAATATTAAAGAAATAAATAAAGATTTAAGCTTAGAAATAGTAAGAAATTTAAAACCTGTAACTTTCGATTTTATAGCAGAAACACAAAAAACTAATAGTCCTAACCATGGTTTTATAGCACAAGATATAAAAACATTATTACCAAATTCTGTAACAAAAGTTAAAGGACATATAGAGAATTTTAGTTGTTTTATTGAACTTAAAAAGGATATTCTAGATGAAAATATTTTTATTTCAAATTTTTATCAAACGGGAGCTTGTCAAAAAGAAAATATTATTTTTTATCCAAATCATGATAATTATGGAAATGAATATAAAACAGTAGACGGAGGTCCTGCTTCTGATAAGAATGGTAACCAAAATTTTTTAATAAAAATAGTAAATACATCAGGTAATCTTATTGAAGTACATACATCAAAAATAGTAAATGACAAACAGTTTTTAATTGACGCTACATATGAAAAAAATAAACAAGTAAATATTAGTGAAGGATTCTACTACTTAGTTGGTCAAGAAATAGATGACCTTTTAACAATAAGCGAAACAGAAATATTATCAATTTTAACAGCAAGTGTTCAAAAAATAGAAAGAGAGCAACAATTAGATAAAGAGCGTATTACAGCACTAGAAACAAAAGTTGCCGAACAGCAATCTCTAATTAATACTATTATTGAGAGACTAAATAATATAGGAGCATAACATTTCATCACAAAATTGATATATAACTAGCATATAAATATAACTCATATGTATATATCAGTAACTGCGAACCTAGATAATGGAAGACATTGACCATCTTGCGCGCATAAACGCGCACCCACGCGACAAACGTATTACATTTGACCCCATCCCGCATACATATATGATAGATGGTGACCCGACCGTCAAGTATACCTCAGTGACGACATGGAATCATGGACACTTCGAGGAGTTCGACGCCGACGCCATAATTCGGTCAATGACTCGCTCCAAAAAATGGGCTGAAAGCAAATATTATGGACAAACTCCTGACGAAATTAAGGCGGGGTGGGACAAGAGTCGCGATGAAGCAGCCGCTGCCGGAACGGCGATGCATTACGATATCGAGTGCTATTACAATCAGTGTCCACGCAATAACGACAGCATCGAGTACCAATATTTTCGGCAATTTGTAGAGGATTATCCGAACTTGGAACCTTATAGGACAGAATGGACCGTATTTCATGAAGAATTGCGCATTTCCGGGTCGATTGATATGGTATTCAGGAACAAAGATGACGGGACATTGAGCATATATGACTGGAAACGATGCCGCGAAATCAAAAAAGCGGACAGAAAATGTTCGAAGAATCCCGTAATCGAACATATTCCGGACACCAACTACTGGCATTACTGCCTACAGCTGAATACATATAAGGCTATATTGGAGAGTAAATACGGGGTAACGATTCGCGACATGTATTTGGTATGTTTGCACCCCGAAAATGCGAATAAGTCGTATCAGAGGATTAAGGTGATGGATATGCCTGACGATATTCAAAGACTATTTGAACAACGGCGTAAACAGTTGAAAGAGAAGGTGGATTAGTCTTAGTCCTAACCCTAATCCTAACCCTAATCTAAATATTTATAAAAAGAATATAGAGATTATTTTTTATATAAAAATAGACACACAGTATAGCATAGCATAACATCATTTTTATATAAAAATGAATTACTCACTTTATAGTGATACGAATACAACCCAAGCCCAATCCCAAATCCAAGACCAAAACCAAAACTTATTTTATACTTTAAAAGTAAATGAAAATCTAGTGTGGGATGATATTACTACGTACTATATGTATTTATTTGGGTATGTAGGGATATCAACATCTTTTATATATTTAATTCTTATGATAAGTCAAATTGTTGATGGATATTTTGGAATAAGTTATACGGATGGAGACGAGGACGAGGACGCCGAGGGAGAAGATGTGGAAAAGAAGGAAGAAGATATTCCTTATGAAATGAAGTGGTTTGATGAGTTTGATGACGCCGAGGGCGAAGGTGAAGAGGAGTTGACGGAGGAGTTGACGGAGGAGTTTGTGAATGATTTGAGTTTAAATACAGTAACAGAAACTACACCGAGAGGTGATGTATTGATGTACTACAGTTCGAAGTTAGGGTCATTTGTGTATCATTCAAAGACGAAAGAGATTCCGTATAAATATTTAGAGACTGTTGCGAGGAAATATGTAATTGAGTATAATTGTAAGAAGTTGTATATTGATATTAGGAAAGAATATGAGAAGGGGTTGAATAAGTATAATGAGATAAAAGAGAAGGAGGAGAAGGCGGCGAAGGATGCAAAGGATGGGGTAGTGGATGAGACAAAGGAGAATAAGAAGAAACAGATATTTGCGAATTTCAAGACATATAATCGTAAGGGTGAGGTACATAACAAACAGAAAGACAAGATATATATTCTTAAGGAACAGGCGAATCGTTATTCATATAGGGGTAAAATAGAAGAATATAGCGAGGCGAAGGTGGAATCATGCTTGGATAAAAATGGTAAAGATATTGACTTTGCTAGTTTTAAAAAAATGAATATGAACTAGGCGAAAAGTAAACTACGATATTTTTTATTATTATTATAATATAAATAATAATAATAATAACAGCAATAAAAGCAAATGAATAAAACAAAAAAGTATAAATATTTAAGAAAAAATAGACATAGTAAACGTATAACAAGAAAGATACAAAGGGGTGGAAATCCACCGCAACGTCAACCTCCTCCACCTCCTCCACCATCTCCACCACCTCCACCCCCTACATTAACGGCATATGAAAAATCAAGATTTGCGAATGCTATAACAGCACAAAAAGCAGCAGCAGCAGCAGCATCAGCAGCATCAGCAGCATCAGTATCATCGCCAAATATAAAAAATTGGACTTATGGGTATGAACGAGATTGGGTACCACCCCCGCAGCCCCTGCACCCCCAGCCCCAGCAACCAAATAGTCAGTTACCATTTGATATTCCACGAAAACAAGAACAACCATTGCCGGCGGTGTCAAAGTCAGAAGAAAAACCAAGACTGCCGCAAAAAACAAAAGAAGAAATAGATAATATGGATCCTGAAACTAGAGTTGCATATCTTAGTAATAATGCTAACAAAAAAAATGAGTCGCGTGAAAGACCTGATCGTAGAATATCTCTTCTTGCTAAGGCAATTCCTAATGCTGTACTGGGAAAATTAGCAGCTATTGGTAGCGAATCACAACAAAAATTAGTCAAAGAAGAAGTGTTAACTACATTTACGGGAGATTTAAGTAAGATTATTGAAGACAGTGAAGATCAAGTTGAAATTATTAGAGAATATAACAGGTTGTTAAATGAGGAGATTAAAGAAATTTATAAAGAAATAGTACTTAAAGGTGAAATAAACGAAGAACAGAAGGAAGATATAAAAAATTTACTAGGTGATGTAAGGGGTAATAATGAATATATAAAACAGTTAACCACTGAAGCATCTCAGTTATTTCATGCGATGGAATCAGGAAATTTAGCTGCTTTTGAAACGATTGGGTATGGAACGCCCCTACCAACATCTACGGGACCAGGTAAATCTTCTAACAAACCAGGCGCAACAAGTAGCAGTACCAGACAACTATCTTCATCAACTAGATCAGGGCTTAGTTCTCTTTTTAGTAACAACCCCTCAAAAGACCCAGCGGCTGCAGAAGCAAAAGCAGCAGCAAAAGCGGCGGCAGCGGCAGAAAAAGAAGCAAGAAAAGCACAAGCACAAGCATTTAAAGATGAACAACGTAAAAATGAAGAAGCAGCAGGACTTACAAGACGTAAAGGTCTACTAGGTAGAACTAGTGATAGTGTTATAAATATGGGAAAAACTATGGGAACCGCTTTTAGTAATGCTGGAAAAACGGTAAAATTGGGACTCATCAACTTGAAAAACAGAGTAACAACAAGAAAAAATAATGGAGAAGATAAAGAACCACTAATCCCTAAAGAAAGCTCAACAACAGCTGATCAATCAGGTAAGACCGTAGTATCATCAGCTCCATCGCCACCACCTCCTCCACCATCACCACCATCACCACCACCACGAGCACCACCACCACCTCCATCAACACCATCAACACCATCATCGTCAGGAGAATCACCAGGTTCACAGCAAACTAGGACACCTCCGCCAACACCAGCAGAAGCAACACGATCAGATGGACGACCAGATAGACCCCTACCACCACCAGCAGGCAAAGTTCATCCACCCACTAGTCCCCGCCCTTTTAAAGTACTATCAGCAGATATGCCGTTTGGTCCTCTTGTACCTTCTGTAGCAGCTGGTGGCGGTAATATAACAAGAAAGAACAGACAATATATTCACGAGATTAAAGATAATCGCACGCATCTATTTAACAAAGAGATGGAGATTATAAACAGTATTCGTAATTTCAAGCATGGACTCGGACGCAACGAACATGGTAAAAATAAACCAGAAAATATACAGAAAAAGTTTATAAAGGTTATTAAAAGAAGTTAATAATATCCTACCAACTACAAAATAAGCAAACTATATTTAATATTAACAAATAAATATTAAACATAGTTTCATTAATATAGTATATAGCCTAATAGTATAAAGACAACCACATCCTTTAAACTAATCAAAAATGAGGGAGCCATTAAGAAGAATAGTAAAGATTCATAATAAGTACTATGATATAACAAATTTCGCTCATCCAGGTGGACCGATTGCAATCATGGCCGCCAATCGCCGTGATGCTACCGTCTTATTCGAATCTCACCATCCCTTTAGCGACCGCACCATGATGGATAACATCCTTAAAAAGTATGAGATGCATGAGGAGCGTGAGAAATGCGAAAATTACCTGCTACCGGGCGAAAAAGAAAATGGCGATATTTTCGATTGGGAAGAAACAATGAAAAGCGATTTCACGATAGAAGTGCGCGATAAAGTTAAGAAACATTTCGCCGAAAAAGCGGAACAACGTGGTGTAACATTTAGCGAAGCCACCAAAGCAACACCACAGCGATGGTGCGAATGGGGATGCTTTATGGGTGCCGCTACGTGGTCATTTTATACAATGTTATATTCACAAAGCATATTTTGGAGTTGGTTAAACATGCTTCTATGGCCTGCACTATACTGGATGTCGGGGACAATGTTTCACGATGGAAGCCATTTTGCGGTGTCACAAGACTGGCGCATAAATTTGGGTATACAATATATGTATCGTATTATGGTGAGCCCGTATTATTGGCTACATCAACACATAATAGGACATCATCCATATACAAATGTACACAACAAAGACCCCGACTTGACACACGAATCATTATTCACAAAAGATATAAAAAATAACCGAGTAAGATACATTGAAAATACGGAATGGAAACCACTTCATATAGGACAAGAAAAGATGTATTATCCAGTGTCATCATTTGTTTTTTTATCGCTATCGTTATTACAACCATTAGAATGTATATTTACAAATATATACAATAAATGTGTATACATAGTACCTGCAAATTTAAAACTATATTTGTTTAATGTACTCGATATTCTTTTGTATCTATTTATAGTATTCGTATTACCTTTTCAAATATGGACACCATTTTATGCTATTAAGCATGCAATACTACCATACTATTTATTATCAATAATATTTATATTTAACTCTTCTGTGAATCATTTACATAAAGACAGCGTAAAAGGTCAGAATAAAAATTGGTATATTCATCAGGTAACAACATCAAACAATTTTGGTAACCATTGGCCGCACTATTATACGTCGATTGGTTTGAATTATCAAATCGAGCATCATTTATTCCCCGCTGTAAACCATTGTCATTTACACGATATTCAGCCGATAGTAAAAAGTTTGTGTGAGAAGCACAGTATTCCATATCATCATACAGGTGGATATAAAGAAGCAATTATGGGAGTGTATGAACACTTGCGCGAAATGGGAAAAAAACCTGTCACTAAAGAAGAAGTGCAAAACTAAGTCTACTTCCCCGCGACTTTAGCATCACGAGCGTCTTTCCAGCGAACAAAACCGGAACTTCGTTTCATATCAAAAGAGGGACCAAGGTGGTCCTTGGCGATGGCGAGACCTTTTTGTTCGAATGGTGTCAATGTGGAGGTATATTCTTGGATTAGTTTCGATAGGGAAGAAACTGGATTAGAAGAAACACTATAGGAACAAACGGTATTATAAGAATGGGCATCATGCATATATGTTATATGTTATATGTTACGAGTAAATAACTGATGGATTGTTTTCTATATAATAATATAAGAAATATTATTATATCAATTTTTTGTAATAACAAAAGTAGTAAAAGTAAAATCAAAAATCAAAATAAAAAATCAAAAATCAAAATAAATAATATATGCAGTATATAAATGCAATCGGCCATAAAAGACTCGTCGTGGTATAAAGATGTAACGAAGGGTTTTATAGATACTACGCCACCGAAACCCGCGGTTCCTCCAAAAAAAATGCCCTTATTACAGGACTTTTTAATTCGCACAAACAAGATGATAGATATTGGGTACATTACAACTATTTATTTCATTTTAGGCGCAATAGTTGCGAATATGATTACAAAATTTCAGACCGAATTTAATAATAAAGAAGAGGATAAACGCACGGTAATAAGGAGTAGTTTAAGTCTTGTATTGCTTATTTGGATAAACGGTGTGCTTATCTATTTTGCGCGAAACTTGGTTGAACTGATACCCTATCCTTTTGACAACTTTTTTGGATTTCATCATAAGAAGGTGAAGGAGTTGGGAGCAGCGACTGCATTTACGTTTGTGCTACTGTATTACCAACCCAATTTGAACAAGATGATGAAATATTTGACGGTTCGTTGGAAGAATACATTTGAGGGGCGTTCATTAATGGAAGGATTGAAACTGCTGACTAAACCGGCAGTAACACCTACGATTACGGATGAGGATAATGATAATGATAAGAATAAGAATAAGAATAATAAGAATAAAAAACCCGAGAAGGAAACTGAGCTTGAGTATGAATAAGTATATTGTATATTATATTTATTATTAGTTTCGAACTGGTTCATAGTGTCCACCATTCCAGTAGATATGAATTGTTTTATCATAAACAGAATTTACAGGTATAAATTCTATATCAGGTGCGCCAAAATTTCTATGATTATTTACAATGATGCGTAGTTTCCATATATTACAAGCTGCTTGTATTTCAATTGCACCACCCCATGTACTCATAAGACGCATATTCTCTATATATTTAGAAGGCACAGGGTTTTCAAAAGATAAAATTGTGTTGGTTTCTAAACCGTCCATAATAGGTTTATTTTCTTGTAAATAGTCACATATTTTTTGACGTATTTCCGAACTCCCTTCCTGTATAAAATAGTTTAAACTGTTAAACAAACAACTCATACCGGAACACGTGTAATAAATATTTGTATGTAATATAAATATAAAAATATAAAAATATAAAAATGAATACATAAATGAATACATAAAAATTATATAAAACAAACATCAAGAAAAGAAACAGATAAGGTCGTTACTTAACTTGACGTTAGAAGCCTGCATCATTTTGGTAATCGAAGTATCTATTTTGAATCCATTCATGATTAAAAATTCAAAAAGGGATGGTATTTCATCGACACACATAAGGTGGTGTTTATTTTGAATGCTTGTAATAATGAGGTTGCAGCATTGTGCAAGGTTTGAGTAGCATCCTACACCGCCACTGCCTCCACCTCCGCAACCAGAAAATGCGCTATCTACTTGAAAAGGAGATAAGCGAATAGGACCAACGCGTTTAATTATAGCGTTAAGAGGTGAATTGGCTGGAGGGGCTGGACTTATTTTAATAACCTTTTTATAGCATTGGGTAAGATGGTCGTAATAGGGAACAGATACTAAAGAATACATCAGGCAAGGAGTGTATTATATACGATACTGTTATTATATTATAGGAAATATAATATAATATAATAAAAATAGTTGTGATGATATTGTAAGTAATTATATATTCTTTACTACAGGATGCAAAGTATTATTCCAGTACCCTTCCTGTATTATTCCAGTACCCTTCCTTATTGACACCACATGTTCCTGATGCACAGCTGCCGCCCATACCACCTTTTGGGGCAGGTACATTCGGCATTGCTGATGTTCTACCGCCTAGAAAGTACATAACAACCTGATAGATAACATAAGCGATAACTAGGTAAACAACCAACATTAAGATATTCATTCCCAAACCTTTTCCCATACCCATACTCATACCACACTTAGCCATTTTAGCCATTTTAGCCATTTTGATTATATAAATAAGTATATATTAATATTTTACGCGATAGTGTTATTTATATAATAAATAATAAATAATATGCTAAAGGCTGAAAAATAATAAAAAAAAGATATATTAGTAATAGTAGTAATAATATGAGTAAACTAATAGACCAAGGAGGTTTTGGATGTATATTTTATCCCGGTATAGAGTGTGACGGAAGTATAAGTAAAAATCCTAAATATATTTCAAAGTTGCATAAAAAGACTTATCATGTTGTAAACGAGTATAATATTGGAAAAATGGTAACAAAAATTCCGTTATATGAGTATTATTTTGCACCAATTGTAAATATGTGTAATATAGATATAGCGAAGATAGATAAACGCGAGAGGGATATGTGTCGTGTTGTAACGAGGGCAAATAATGATTCAAAGTTTGTAATAATGAAGATGCCTTATATAAAAAATGTAAGTCTAATAAAATATATTACGAATCCGAATATAGACAAAAAAGAGATAATTACATATCTTATGGATTCATATAAGTTCCTATTACATAGTTTAAAGATGCTGAACTTAAATGGGGTAGTACATTTTGATTTAAAAATACCAAATATATTAATAGAAATAAAAACTAAAAATCCAATAATTATTGATTTCGGTTTATCAATACCGGTTAATAATCTTGGTCCCAAAATGTACAGTAAATATTTTTATACACACAATGCTGCTTATTACATATGGCCTATTGACGTACATATTATTAACTATGTTATAAACGTAAATTCCAATTTAACATATGAAGAATTAGTCGTCATGGTAGATACTAGTATAAACGCGAATCCAGCGTTAAAGATATTTTCCGAAGACTTTATTAAAAGATACCGCGAACTGACTATAAACACGTATAAAAAATATACAAATATTCCTGTTCAAGATGTAGTTACAGAATTGGTTAAAAATTGTAATACATGGGATAACTATGCACTAAGTGAGATGTTTTTAAGCTTGATTAACTTTATATCTAGCGAAGGTTTTACGGATAATAAATTAATAAAAGACTTTTCGGAAATACTGCTATTAAATATTCATCCGAATGCTAGGAAGCGTCTTAGTTTTGATGATACGAAAAAAAAGTATAAAAAATTATTTTCTTTAGATGTATCTGTAGTTGGGTATGAAAGTGTATTAAATAATTTCGATAAAAAATTATTCGCGAATAAAGTAATAAAGGAGTCAATACAACAAGAGAAATTAACACCTGATGTATTGAAAAATGAATTAAAAGTATAAATCTTCAAGGGTGTAAATTAATTGCTACCGGTAACCATTGATCCCTTTAAGCCTCCCTGTAACTGGTCAGCGCTATAAGCCACTACAGCGCCACCTCTGCGGGAGCGTCTAGTGGAACGACGGGTTTTTTTGTTTTTGCGGGAACCTTTGCGTCCGCGTCTGGACTTAGTAGCAGCAGGGGCGGCACCAGATACATCTTTCTTTACACTCTTCCAAGTCTTAGAAGCAGCCTTTAAAACATCCTTAAGGTGAGTTTTCTTACCCATGGTAGCCATGGTGTTCTTAATGTGTTGTCTCCAAGTAATAGCCATCTTATATTTTATACGGAGAAAATAATAAATAAAGATTTAAATAAGGATAAAATATAAAACTTTATTAAACAATGAAATATTTTTAATATATTTTAATATTTTTATTATTTCTAAAGATATACATATTATTTATAGTTTTATAATGTGTATACTTTTCTAGTTTATATAGTTTCCATAGTTATGGGACTATTGTTTTGAAGAAGTGTATGAATAAATGAATGAATGAATGAATAAATGTATGACGAAATTATAATAAAATGAAACGATATAAAACGTATGTGATATATTTTATAAGTTCATAGTTCATAGTTAATAATACGCATTCTTAAGATAAGATAAGATGGTAAAAAATGTAGCAGGAGGTTGTAATGGTAAAAAAGTAGCAAGAAAGCATACAACAAAAGGTAAAAACGAGTTACGACTATCTAACTCGTCGGATGAAAAATATGCAATAGTGAAAAAACTACTAGGGAATACGTGTGATGTTATTTGCGATGATGGTGTAAATAGGCGGTGTATAATTCGTGGTAAATTTACAGGTAGAAACAAGAGGGACAATATGCTAGATAACGGTACATATATATTGGTTGGAATGAGGGAGTGGGTAGATGAGGCGGGACATTCCAGGCAGGCCGATGAGAACAATGTAAAATATTGTGACTTGTTGGAGGTATATAATTCAATGGAGCGTGATATATTGAGAAGGACGCATAATATATTTAGTTCATTAAAAGATGAAAGTGGAAACAAATATGACGACAGGGATACAAATGTAATGTTTGTAGATGAAAATACTTTAAAGTATCAAAATGCGATTAAAAAGATGGATGGAAAAAAGACAAGCAAGTCGGGAAGTGAATGTGAAGAAGGGAGTGAAGAAGAAGAGTTTAAAGAGCAGACTACGGTTATTACAACAAATGTTAAACATGTTGGAAAGGGTCTTGTGGTTCAGTCGTACGATATTAGCGATGATGACGACGATGAAGACGACGATGAAGACGAAGATAAACACACAGGTAAAGGCAATAGTAATGTAAAAGAAAATAAAGTTACTGCGACATATACTCAAGCGGTTCAAAATCCGAATAAAAAAATAGTATATACAGTTGATAAGAATATTGATGTGGATGATATTTAGGTGGCCACATGTCAATTATTCGAGACTGCGACGGATGGCTTCTTCGATGTCGGCTTGTTCTTGGTTTGAAATAACATCATGGTGCATTTCATCGACGTGGATGTGGTGGCGGTAATAGTTGTTGTCATAGTTGTTGTTAATGTCGTGGTTGTTATTCATACCATAGTAGTAATTGTTGTTGATGATGTTATAGTTGTTGTTATTGTTGTTGTTGTTGTTGTTGTTATTTGCATTTAAAGCCCTGCGTTGTATCGCCTCTGCGCGAACTTCACGACCGGCATTTGCGTATGATGCTTGAGAAATGGGTGCCGCAGCAGCACCTCCACCACCGCCGGCTAAAGGCATGGCTGCATGCATAGGTTCACGTGAACGCAGTGAAGAAGTCATCATTCTGACATTTTGGAGAAGTTGATTCATGGGTACAGAGACGAAGTGGTTTGGATTGGCGCGACCAGCAACACTCTGACCCAATCGTGAAGCGATATTGTTGACACGAACGATATTATCATCTTGTGCGGGTTCAGGTTCTGGTTGTGCATTATGAGCAATGTCTGCATCGTCGTCTTCCTCATCGTCGTCTGCACGGTCGTCTTCCTCGTCATCTTCCAAATTCAGCACCTGGTTTTCATTGACCTCCTTTGATTGAAATGAGAAGCGACAAACGGGGCATTCTGCCTTTTCCTTTTGAAGCCACTTCATTATTGCTTCCGACTTGAATGCATGATTGCATGGTAGAATCTTGATGTCATCACCTTCTTCAAAATCTTCCAGCCAGATACCACACACGCCGTTTATTTTCAGCTCTTCAACCATGGAGGCAGTAAACTTCTTGTCAACGATTGTATGTTGGCCTTCTTCAGTGATGACCTTCTTGACGGGGTGAAGGTCATATAACGAACGAGCCAAAATGGATGCAACATCGGCATCGCCTTCTCCTGCGTGAACAATCGGCGAGATAGGTACATTATGAGCAAATAAGTAATCCAGTAAACTTAAATTCCTGAGAGGCATTGCAACAGAGGCCATCATCATGAGGTCGGCAAATTCTTCGACGTTATCACCACGGGGAGACTGCTGTTCTTGTCCGGACATTTGTGAAAATTGATAGGTTTCTGAGTTTTTGTTCTATATTCATAATATAATAATATTTCTACTTCAATTTTCTAGAAGTAGAAATATAAATGATATAAAATACTATAAATAATATAAATACTCTAACAACATACTTAATGCTTACGATGCTTAGTAGCAGCGTTAAATATAAACGGAAACATAAAAATCAACATGACGATATTGATAGCATAAATAATGAGAACAAAAGTAGAATAGTAATAAAGAAAAGTACGCCTCCATTCGCTAGAGCACTGACGGCATTGTGACTCGTTCATTTTTCCGATAAAGCGGTAAAGGTATATCATATTAGCGACATTTATTACCAATAAAACTAAAAGTACCCATTTATTCGCAACCATGAAAGAATGGGCCTGATTCGGGAATAGGGCAAATAAAAGAACTTGAACTAAAATAATGGTACTTAAAGTAGTAACATAAGTGGTTTCAGGGATGTCGGTACAGTATCCGCATTTCATTTTCATAGCGGCGATGTAACTCAAAATAATTGCTAAAATAATGACATTTATAACTCTTGAAAGAATCTGCATTTGTTATTATATAATAATTAAATATTTTTTTTAATTATTATATAATATAATATTTTTAACGCATATAAATCTCGTTTAGTTGAATCCCCAAAATCCTAGAATCCTAGAATCCGACAACTTGCTTAAATACCCTATCAAATCCACTATATCTTTTATTATTCAATGAATCCTGTAGTGTATTCCACGGCGTGTATTGCTGAAGACCTTCAACTCCTTTTTCGCAAAATACATTCAACAGTGCTGGGCTGAATCCAGACATCATTGATACGTTTTGGTCTGTTGATAGTGATGGGAAGCCGGTAGTTTTGCGCAAATTCCAGAATACAATATGTGGAGCTTTACACGGTTCTCCATATAGACGTTCTCCCATTTTTGCAAACAGTAGTTTAATATTCTCAAATAGTGTCGCACGAGCAGACAAATCGCGTATACTAGTTGATGCATTATTCATTTGCATATCAGAGAAAACAACCAGTACCAAATTCTCAGCAACTTCGCGCGGGAGTTTATTATCCTCAATACCCTCTCTTATCAAATCGATTGCTAAATAGAAATTCGTCGTCATCCCCCATGACGATGTCAGCACTTTATTAACCTGTTTCACAAATGTATCCGAATCTTGTGTCCCTAGCTGAATCCACGTTGGTCGCTCCGAAAATGTCATGACACGCTGACCAAGTACCGATTTTTCCGCGACGCGAATACTCAACCCTATCGCCGAATAAAGCGGGTTACTATTATCTTCAGTCATTGACCCAGATACATCCGTCATTGCTATAAAATTACCTAGGTTACCGTTCTGCATCGAGTTACTCTTCCACTGCTCATTCAATGCCGTAATAATCGATGAATCTGGAGGCAAACATTTCGTTTTACAATCAATAGCGCTCTTTACAAAATCGATTACTGAAACACGTTTTCCCTTTATTTTATTACTACCACCGACCACATCTCTTAAATAGGCCTCATAGTTATCTTTACAGGTATCGCGGTCTTCATCATTTTCGCATCGCGTAGTCTTGCCGTTCTTGTTAAGATTTAAAAATGAATTTGTCTGTTTATGCATGGTAATACTTGTAACATTGTTGAAATTAATTTCGGACCATTTACCGCTACATTGTTTGACTTGTGTTGTATCAAGTTTCTTATTAATCGCTGAAATAACTTTTCGATAAATCATAAAAGCACGATTTACAGCTCGCTCATAAGATGGATGAGACGAATCTGATGGAATCTGGTGTTGCGAATAATTCGTCGCAAGATAGTAATAAAGCCATCCGAATTTTTTTGACTTTTCACGTGGAACCCATCGAGCTACTAGAGAAAAACTTGTTCCACCTTTTTCTAGACTTACAGCATCAATGCGAAGTTGTTCATTAATAAGGTTTACAATTTTATTAACAAATTTTGAATACAGTTGACTATTTCCCTCCACATTACAATTTGAACTACCCAATAACTGTTCTTTCATATATGTTAAAAAATACTTCATATCTTTCCACGAACCAAGCGGATGTTGCTTTGACTTTGCATCTCCGGCATCCGCATTACCCGTATTATCCTGAGTATCATATACAAGCGTTTCAATAACATACTCGAAAAACCTAAAATCTACTTTTGCCCACTCCAAAAGCATTACATAAAAAAGCATGTATTCGCCTTTACCGCCAATAATATCACGCGTTTGGGCTAACAGTTTAAACATTATGACACCCATATCAATGCACCTTTTATAATCATCGCTACTTTTATCTGTGGTTTTAATTCCGCTCATTATAATATTCAAAATTTCTCTTGTATCTTTTGCTATAACCGAAAGACCCGTCTCGCTACTTGTTCTTACCAACTGAAAACTAAACTGCATTATTTTTTCCTGCAATGTGGCCAAAGATGTAGTAACACCTTCATACTCTAGATGGTTGTTCTTTCCATACTGATAACCAGGTGCTAATGTTTTAGAAGTAATGTCATCCAAAGCTTTAATAAATGGGTGAGCATTAGAAGGAGAAGGAGAAGGAGAAGGAGAAGTAATGGGAGCAGACATCGTAGATGATTGCATTGATACAAAGGCTGTGCTTTTATTACACTAGAGTTGAGATGGTAATATATAATGGATTCGTATTTTTAAGTATGTTTCAAAAATAGTTATTATTATAACTGACATATTGTTACATATTGTTACATATTGTTACATATTGTTACATATTGTTACATATTGTTACATATTGTTACATATTGTAACATAAAACTATAAGAGATTTACATACCTGTCATAGCGTTTTGTCTTCTTATGGTTTTGTTTTTTTTCCTTTTGTGAACTATGTATGTGTATTCTTTTTGTGTTGTTATTTTTATTTTTAATAAAACTATTATTACCATTACTGAGTACTTCTTGACTTGATACTTGTGATTTAGTATCGGAAACTTGCTCTGGACATTCAAAAAAGAAAAAATAAATACCATTATATTTTTTTAATAGTCTGAGTGTTGGTTGTAACTCAAACGATTCGATACGATTAAGAGTATAAAGAGATATAAAGTCATTTGGATTTTCAATATAACTTGGTAAAGATTCTGGAGTTACATGAATATTATAAACCATAATAGATATCAACTTATATTTTATATTATGTTTTTTTTGGCTATTTTTTATTACCTCAATTAATTGATTTCGTGTTACTATATTGTCATCATTGCTGAGGTATATTTTTTTCTGATTAATTATTTCGATTTCGTTGTCAGAATTAATATATGTTATGTATGTTTTTATATTATTTAATATATTAACTTCTTTAAACATTTTTGAGTAGTCGATTTCTGGGACTTTAATCGGTTCTTTTTCTTTTTCATATTCTTGGTCTGACTCTTGGTCTGACTCTTGGTCTGACTCTTGGTCTGACTCTGGATCATACTGCATTTCATTTTCAGATTTATATTCTTCGTCCATATTTTTGTCGTCCATTATTATTTGTAATTATACTAATATAGATAATCTATACAACAACCTAAACTAATTAGTTAAATAGTTAGTTTAGATTTTACGAGTTATTTTAAATAAATTATTCAATAGTAACTATCATCGTTGTTATCATCAGATGATATATCATCTACCATCTTTAAATGTGCAATCTTTTCGCTTTTTTCTTTTACTTCTTGATATAGTGAGTATTGGTTATAGCTGAATTTTTTGTACTGGCTATTATTTATTTTTGCTTCAGGTTTATTAACAACTTCGCGTTTCTTTTCAACAATCTTTTTAAAGTCTAGTTTATTTTCTACAGTACTAGGCTTATTTATTTTTGTGGAGTTACTTCCAAGTGACGGAAAATTATCATCATTTAAAACTATTTTACTTGATTCAGATTTTTCATTATTTGCGCTATTCGAATTATTTTGTGAATTTTTTAAAAAAATATTACCACCATCATTCCTAAATGAATCGTTGTTAATAGCAGAGCCAAACTTATATGGTTCCTGTAAATTTCCACGTGGCTGTCCAAAACCCCTGTTTCTTTTAATAGTATCCTGGTCCATTGCCTTATCATAGTACCCATTACCATGGCTATAATCTGCTGCAACATAAGCAGTATCAATTATATCATGCAAATCATTGGTCTTCCTTTTACTCATTTTAAAATAACTTATTAAGAATTATCTATTGACTATATTATGTGTTCTACATTATTATTATATTTATTTTTAAATAGTAGTTTATATAGTATTTAAAAAAATCAATATAAAGATATTTTATCTATATTATTTGTCTCCTAACAGCGATTTTTTTACACTGCTAATAAAAAAATAACAAGGATTCTATATACTTTGTAGGAGGCAGCAACGTGGTATGCGTGAATGCGTGAATGCGTGAATGTGTGAATGTGTGAATGTGTGAATGTGAATGTGAGAATGTATGTGAGCATATAACATAGAGATGATTTTCTATGTTATAGGATATGTGGTATGTTATTGTATTTTTTTAGAAAATTCTTCTTTAAGCCACTGTGAAATATTGTTATATAATTTTTTATCATAGTATATTTCGGGGTAGTCATATGTATAGTAAGCTTTTGCTGATTTTCCGCCAGCATAATGATACGTTGTGGAGCCTAATTTTTTATCAATAATGTTATCCATAATTATTTTTGAAATGGAAATATTTTTTCTTGGTTCTTTTTTTTCGTCGCTTTGTATACATCTAAATAGGTTATCTAGTTTAAAAAAAGAGGTCATTTCGTTGAATATTGAACTATTGATATTTATTAATTTGGGGGAATTCATGCAGTTGTCTTGACTACTGTATGCATCATAATCATAACTAGAATAGTAACCAAGGTCGTGGTTAGACTCGTTCTCATGTTGTTGCTCCTGTTTATGTTCATTGTCATCCTCCTCTAACAAGTTGGCTAACAAAAAGGGGTTGTCAGAAGACTCCATGGTATACCTGTACTAATATAGTATTTTTATATTGTTTTTGCTGAATTTCCACAAACAGAAAATTGAAGTCAAAGTAATCCTTTAATTAGTATGCAGTGAAAAACAACAAGAGTTCAAAAGCGTTACAGTTCAATACAATGTCTTCCTATTCTCGCAACAACGGTTCCAACTACAGTCGCAATGCCCCTTCTTCATCTGACAGACAACGCGGTTCCGGATATGGTGGCGAGCGTTATATTCCTCGAGATGGTGATGACCGCCGTGACGACCGTCGCCGTGATGACCGCCGCGACGATGCACGCGAAGCGCCAGCCCCTATGACACACCCGAGTATATGCATCCCTCGCACATTTCCTACCATCCGCGGAGAACAAACCAAGCGTGCCGTCTTCAAAACATTCAGGGATTTGCGTATCGGGTTCATTGACCGCATCGACACTGTTCACAAGACCGACAAAAATGGTGAAAGGTTCTGCACTGTCTACGTTCACCTCAAGTGGAACATGGACAATAAACTCGCACGCGACACTCGTCAGAAGCTGGTAGATGGTCAAGAAATCAAGGTGGTCTACGATGAGCCATGGTTCTGGAAGTGCACTGCAAGCACCATCGAAAAACCCGAGAATCGCTACTCAGAGGGACAGGCACGCAGCGCCGCAAGACCTCGCATCGACTTGGGTGAAGGAACAAGGGCCGTTTCCCGCTACACTCAGGAAAGGGATGAGGAAGATGGCGAACAACACAACCAGGGACAACTCTGCAACATGGACCCTGAAGAGGATGAGGAGTAAATCATCGACAACGACAACGAAAAACAGGTAAGGTACATCAGGTAAGTATTAAGCAAACGTAAAAATGTAAATCATGTTTTATGTTCTAACACTTTTTTATTTTTATACCGTAATTTTATATTGTAGTTTATATTATCATGGAATTAGAACAAAAAGTAAATAGTAAACCCGATAAGTTTTCGCCGGAAGCAACACTTAAAATTGGAAATACAAAAATTTCTCTTTTGAAAGAAAACTCTTATATGATTGAATCCACCGGTTTACTTTTAGATTCTATAAACGAAAATATGACACATATTCACGAACACAGCCACGAACACAGCAAAGGACAAAAACATGACAAACAAATTAAGACGATATTTACTTCTATTGCACCAAATAAAAAAACAAAAAAGTCCCTATACGATAAAATAAAAATGAAATTTAACGCCGAGTCGGTAATGCCTTTAACAACATTTATAAATAAACAGAGCAATAAGAAGGGAACCGACTATAATGTAATACTTCATTTTATAGGTAATATAGGAAACCAATTAACATTTTTACGAAATCAAGGATACTCTATTCCCTTTTTTAGTTTAGAAGATTTTATTGTTATCGACAATACTATTTTTTCTTTTATGAATGATGACAAGATTTTTAAAATAGATGATGAAACCAAATATATTACACTAGATTATCCTATTCAATATAATAAAAACAACTCTTTCATCCCCCCACATGTTGCACTGGGTCTCGATGACGAGCCTGACAAAATACCAACGGATATATATTTTTCATCTATATACTATAGTCTAGCACAACTATGTGTATATATTTTTCTAAGAAAACAAATCAAAGACGAAGAAGACTACGATAAAATATCTGGCCCATTTATTTACACTTCTCTATATTGGTGCCTTAAACGATGTTTAGATAAAGATCAAAATAAAAGAATTCTTTTGTATGTGTAATTTATAAGAATGTCGATTGCTACTTTAAAAAGAAAAACGAATTTAGGCGGAAATCCTCGTGCGGACCCTATTTCCGGTATTGGTAACAAAGGTTTCGCTCTAAACGGAACTCTTCGCAATATTGGTGGCGTAGGTCAGTTTAGAATGGTGTCCAATGTTACAAGAACCAGATACCGCGGCAATACTCCTATGGGATGCGGAGGACGCCTTGGTTCATACCCAGTATATATATTTAACTCCGGCGACTGCTCTACAAATGATGCAGAAATTATTAAAAAATCTACCAAAAATACACAAGGTATGTTGGATGACCGTTATAAAGGTATTTTATTCGGAACTTATCCCAACACGTGGGTCAAAGATGATGACAATAGTTACCGAATCACAAAAACCCAAGGACAGTATGTCGAGAATGTAACACGAAAAGTCGGTTCTTGTAATTTCGAGAATCCGGTTTGTTGCGAAATAGATAATAAATGTACTTGTGTCCAGGGAAGATATATATACATTGGTACTAAAAAGAAACTGTTTTATCGCCCTACAACTAAGAATGTTGATAACTTTAGTTCCTATGGTGAAATGATGTCACAGGGTATGTATATTACTACAGGCGGTGTTTCCAAAAAGAACAATCTTCCAACGCCATCATGTATGCAGCATTATCCGCCAATGTTGTCGCATACAGGTTGCGATACAAATGTTGTAACATGGCAGCAGGCGAAGGCGGTCGGAATCATGCCGCCGGACTATATGGATTGCCCGCCATGTGTTGTAACAAATCCTCCATGTGTTACTTGCGTTTAACGCGTTGTTCGTCTTCGTATTAACATGATAACATGATAACATGATAACATGATAACATGATAACATGATAACATGATAACATGATAACATGATAACATGATAACATGATAACATGATAACATGATAACATGATAACATGATAA
>Ga0114979_10000821_pt1 | contig 20641 bp, 17 predicted proteins | sample S_140625_EF_Meta_FD_87315 | JGI IMG/M metagenome (GOLD analysis project Ga0114979, IMG submission 87315) | Freshwater microbial communities from Lake Simoncouche, Canada to study carbon cycling - S_140625_EF_MetaG | ecosystem: Environmental > Aquatic > Freshwater > Lake | place: Lake...
CCAGCAAGAGGTAATTTTGGAACTGGTTATCGTTTTGGAGCTGATACTCTTAAAAAATTATTAGCATTAAAAATTCGTTGGGTTGAAGCAGATGGTGATGTAATTTCAATAGGATTCTAAATGAAACTTTCAGAGTGCATAATCGTATCTAAAGAAATTAAAGATAAGTTTATTCTAGCTAAAAATAGAGATAGAGCTTATAATCCATCTTTAGAAATTGTACACACTATCATTGATGGTGTGGAAGTTGCATATCTGCATGATTTAGTAACGGATTGGAGTGAGGGTTTAAATGAAAACGGAATCGGTGTTGTAAACTCAGCACTATTAGTTGGACACGATGAAGCAGAACATAAGATTGTAAAGAAAGGTGGAAAGCCGGGTCCTGATGGTGATAAGATGAGAAACATTATTAAGCAACCTACTCTAATGGATGCAGTAAGAGCTGCACTATCATATAAGGGCAAGAGTGGGTTATCTCTCAAAGGTCATACATTTGTATCATCACCAAAACATATGGTTAGTATTGAAACTACATCAAAGCATAAGGCTGATGTTAAACTTCAAAATACCGAATCACCTGTTGTTCGTACAAATCACGGACATATGTTCACTGATGCTGGATATACAAATGGTGAGAAATATCTAAGTTCAAAATTGAGAAAGATATCAGCAGAGAAATCAGTTGACAAAGTAGAAGATTGGAAACAAATAGCACAAGCTATGAGAAAGGAATACTTTCCAAAGAAACCAGCTCTTAATATGAAAAGAGATACGGAAGAAATGTCTACATCATCTCAAACTGTAATGAACCTAACTGATAAGGTATTACAAATAACCTACTTTAAAGGTAAGGTAGATGAATTCAAAGGTATTAATAGACAATTGCCTGAAGGATATCAACCAAAGATTACAATCGAAGTAATCCCAGTTTAATTTCAACATTTTAATAGAACCATATTTATATACATACAAAATGTAAATATATTAATATGTCAACAGAATTCGAATTATTCAAAGGTAAATCATTAGGTGGTCTTTTTGAAGATATCTATAACAACCAAGTATCAAAAAAACAAAAGATTAGTTCTCTAATTGAGGAACTAAAGAAAATGGTTAGGCATGCTGGTGATATGGGGAGTTTAGGTCCTATCATTGGTGGACTGGTAGATAGTTCCGTTAGAAACGATGACCAATTAGTTAAATTAGCAACTATCGCAACTAAGATTATAGCATCTGAAAAAAAGACAGAAGGGCAAGATGGATTTCTTACCGAATTTGAAAAAAATCAATTACTTAAAGATTTAGATGAAACTAAACAAGAAGTTGAAAGAGTAGATGATTTGGAATTTGAATTGGAAGAATTAAAAAAGAAAATGAAGTAATATGAGATTTCAAAGTTCTAATTATGATAATGGACGTACATCAACAAATTCATCTGAAGCTGTTGTTTATAGTATTATACTTGATAATACCCATCCAAAGTATAAAGATGCTGGTGATATTGGGGCAATTACATATAAAAAAACAGCACCAGGCGATTCAACTGCAACTTTAGCAGATAACTCATTACCAATTGCATATCCTTTTGAAAAAAACTTTGTAGATTTACCATTAATAAACGAATTGGTTATAATTCACGAAGAAGGAGGAGATAGATTTTATACTAGAAAAACAACCGATGTTGCTGGTAATAAAAACTTAAGTAGTTCATATGATACTATTACTAAAAAGTTTGCTGGGGTAACAAGTGATAAGAAAGAATTTTCTGACCAAAACAAAGCAGAACATTATGGTAAACAACAAGCATCTGATATCCCTAGAAGTACAGCGGATGGTATCTCATCAAAATCATATAATGGATATGGTAGATATTTTAATCCAATAAATGTACATAGATTAACTTTAAATGAAGGAGATACTTTAATAGAATCTCGTTTTGGACAAAGTATAAGATTTTCCGCATACAATAATCCAGCTAGAACATTTTCACCAACATTAATAATAAGAAATAGAGAATCATCATTAACACAAATATCATCAGCAGCGTCTGGTAGTATAAACGAAGATATAAATAGAGATGGTTCTTCGATAGTATTAAGTTCTGGTGAATATGTGTTACCTTTTATTCCGGGTACAATTGATGAAAAAGGTTCGACTGATTTTGAAACAAAACCCCAATCATTTAAACCATATCCTGAAAAATTAAAAGGTGACCAAATGATTTTAAGTTCTGGTAGATTGATATTTTCTGCAAGAAACGCAGAAATGATGTTTTATTCTAAAGGAAATTACGGATTTATATCAGATGGTCAATTATCTATTGATAATAGATTGGGTATGAATGTTAGTGTAAAAGATAATATAAGTTTTGTAACAAATGATACTGATTTTCAGATATTTTCAGGAAATGGTTCTGTATTTTTAGGAAGTAAAGATTTAGAACCTTTGGTAAAGGGGCAAAAATTAGTAGATATATTAAAAGAACTTATTGATGCAATTGGTGAAATGCAATTCTTAACTCCATCGGGCCCAACTGCAATAGGACCTAAAAATAAACCTGAATTTGGAAAAATAAGTGGTAAATTAAATGATATACTTAGTAAATTAAATCAAACATCATAATATGGCAGATAATATAAGTAATTCATCAATGAAGGGTGATATTAAAGATGGTGGAAAAAAAGTAGCAGATAAAGCAGGTACGGCTTTAGAAGGTGCGTTTTCTAAATTAGGTGGAGATGTGGCAGCTATTTTAAAAGGATTAAAAGATTCATTAGGAATACCTGATTTACCAAAGATACCAAAGAAACCAGCATTTCCAGAATTAAAAAAGTTCGAACCAAAGAAAGCACCAACTCCAAAAATTTATCAAAAAGAAGAAAAGAAATTTGAATATGCACAAGCTGCACCAATATCAGTCCCAACACCAGCACCTAAACCACCAGTAGACCCTAGAGCTAATTTTGTAGAAGAATATAAAGGTTATAAAATATACTTATTGGCTAACCTGCCAAACTTTTATATGGAATCTAGATTAAATGATGGACCTGTTTCATTTAAAGGACCTGAAAGTCGTAGTGCAACTAAAGCTGAACTACTTGCGTATCAGAAGAAAGTAATAGATGAAGCCACATCTCGATAAAATATTTAAATAATGTCTTGGGAAACTTTCAAACAAAATATTTTAAGAGTAGCTAATAGTCCTGAAGGAATTTCGGATATAGATGTTGTTGCAGAAGCATATGCAAAAGAATATGATGCTGCAATAAAAAGAGGATTTGATAGACAACATTCAATACCTTTGATATCTGGTAATGTTGAAATAATGAAAACTTTATTTAAAGCAGCATTACAAAAAGGAGTAAATTCAACACAACCTTATGATTTAGTTGGAGAAATGGGACAGGGTGTTAAAGCTTATTGGTCTGGGGCAACTATGGCAACTGCACCATTACCAATAACACCTGCTGCATTAGCAACTGTAAATTTAAGTGTAACTCAAAACATTGTTACCGATCCTGGTATGTGGAAGCAACCACAATCTGTTGGTAATATCCCTCCAAATTTTGAACTATCATCTGAAAGACGAGCTGAAATTCAAGAAGATTTAGAAAAAGCTCAAACAAAATACAATAAAGCAATTGCTGAAAATAAACCAATAGCGGCATCTGTTTCTGCTGATGAAATACAAAAGTTTGAATCACTTTTGATTGAAAACGAAGAATACAGAATAGATGTTCCATCAAATTCTGTGGAGATTAAAAAAGATAATAAAACTGAATTATTAATACCACCTGTAACTCAACCAATTGCAGAACCATCATCAAATGGAACGCCACCAACAACTACTTTAGAAGAAATTGATGATTTGGTTATATCCGAATCAACAGATGTAGTAGTTGGTGCGGTTAAATTTAATAGTGGTAAACCGTTTGTAACTGGGTTTAAAGCAGGCGGTGGAATTGGTGGCGGGGGTAGTTATTTTGGTTCTCCATATAAACCATTTCCTGGTTTTACTGGTAATTTATCAATGGGACAAAAAGCTGTTGAAATTGCATTGTATGATGCCAATCAGGGAGTAGCTGAAAATCCACCTAAAAGCGATAGTGGTCATGATAGAATAGCTCAAATGCATAAAAATGGTGGAGCACAAGAAGGAGATGCTTGGTGTGCTTGTGCTGTAACAACTTGGTGGTTGGAGGCTGGATACAATTTTCAAGGGCACCCAAATAAAGCATATTGTCCTACTTGGGTAGAGTGGGCGAAAACTAAAAATATATATGTTGATATGAAAAACACTGCTAATTCTGGATATGTACCAAAAGCAGGTGATGCTATTATTTACGATTGGCCTAAAATAAATGGAGCGGCTAATCATATAGGAATAGTTTGGAAAGTGGAAGGTACACAAATTTATGGAATTGATGGAAACTATTCTGAAAAGGTTGCAACTCACGCAACAAATATAAACTCGGTTTTGGGATTTGTAATAATATAATATATGTCAGCAATAAATCCAACAAATAATACCGCATTAATAGTAGATGAATTTATTTCGTATGCAATTAATCATTTAAATAGTGTAAAGGGTACAATATCAACTATATCATTATACACAGCAGGTCCACCACCTTCTCCTGTTCAGATTCCTGGACCTGGAATATTAAATTGGACTGGTTATTTTGTATCACCATCAACTCCATCAAAAGCTGTATCAGAAGATGATTTTGTTCCAAAGGAAGATGCTGATATACAGGAATCGGTTAAACTTGATAAAACAGAATCAATACAAAATGGAATTACTGAACAACAAATAGATAGTAAATTGGAAGAACCAGATGATTTAGTTATATCGGAATCAACAGATGTAGTAGTAGGTCAAGTTAAATTTAATAGTGGTAAACCTTTTGTAACTGGATTTAGAGCAGGTAGTGGTGGTGGTGGATTTAGTTCTGGTGGTAGTGGAATTACATCTGTTGATTTGGGTTCATTGGATTTTAGTGCAGATTGGATTACACTTTCATCTAAATTTATTGGCAAAAATGAAGGATTTGCAAAAGCGGCATTAAACGATGAAGGTACACCAAGATTAGGATTTGGTTCGGATAAAATATTAGATGCAAGTACTGGAAAAATAAGAGATGTTAAATATGGAGATGTCACTACAATAGATGCAGCATTAAAAGTATTACAATATGAAGTATCTGTATCATATAAGGCAAGACTTGTTGGTACTGGAGATAGAAAAATATCAGAAGCTGATTTTAATGCACTTAGTAATAAGCAAAAAGCCGCTTGTATGAGTTTTGTTTATAATTGTGGTAGTTTAAGACCAGGTATAGCATCGGCTATACGAAGTAAAGATTATGCAGCTGCAGCAAATGGTTTGTTGAATGGACCTACAACAGGCGCAGCATCTGGTACAGTTTATCCCGGTTTAGTTAGAAGAAGAAAAGAAGAAGCAACTATGTTTTCCACATAAATCTTAAAAATAACAATTGAAATATTTATAATCATAACAAATAACGATATATGGATACTGACAAATTATTAAACGCCATACAAATCCTTATTAAAGAGGAATTAAAAGAACAATTACCAGCATTAATTAAGGAATTTGTAAAGGCAGAAGTTAAAAAAATACTTGCTGAAAGTATTAAACCTGTTAAACCTGAATCTAAAGGTTTATCAATGGCTAAAGCTATTTTAGGTGATGAACAAATTAAAGAATCGGTTCAAACAAAAACAACACCATCAAAGCAATATAGCAAAAACCCAATGATTAACCAAATCCTCAATGAAACAAAAGGTGGATTACCACAGGGTGATGGTGGATATAGAACAATGAGTTTTGGGCAAGGTGATATGGGTTCGATATTAGGTGGAACGGCAATGGCTGAAAAACTTGGTTATGGTGATTTAGGAAATGGACCTCAACCAACTGGATTGGGAGTTCAAACAGGTAACGAAGCATTGGATAAAGCTTTAAATAGAGATTATTCTGCACTAGTAAAAAGATTTAAGAAATAATGGCAATTATATTAGGAAAAAAACCTATAATAGAAACAAAGCAGTATGAAGATTACGCAGTTGGATTGGCATTACCAATTCAGATAAATGGTGTTGCTTTTAAGCAAAACTATACCGAAATTGAACAACTTAAATCTAATATAAAAAATTTATTATTAACTAAAAGAGGTGAACGCATAATGAATCCTTTATTTGGAGCTGGCGTTGAGACTGTATTGTTTGAACCAATAACAGAAGAATTTGAAGATAAAATTCAAGAAATAATAACAAAATCGGTTGAAAGATATATTCCAAATGTAGATGTGGAAGAAATAAATGTTGATATGAGTAACGAAAATAAAGATAAAAATTTAGTAAACATATCATTAAAATTTAGAAGTAGAAGTACTGGTAATTCTGGTTTAGTATCTTTTAACGTACAACAAATAGCACCTTAATATGAGTTTAACACCTACAAATAAAACATTCAAAAATAAAGGAAAAGATATAAGATATATCAATAAAGACTTTACGTCTTTTAAAGATAACCTTGTAGAATTTGCAAAAACTTATTTTCCAAAAACAAATACAGACTTTACAGAAGCTTCTCCTGGTATGATGTTCATTGAGATGGCATCTTATGTAGGTGATGTATTATCATATTATATAGATGATACATTTAAAGAATCATTAATAACAACTGCAGAAGACCAAGAAAATGTAATTGCATTAGCTCAATTTTTGGGATACAAACCAAAAGTTACATCGCCAGCAACCACTACACTTTCAGTTTATCAATTAGTACCAGCAATAGGAACTGGACCTTCTAATAGTATGGATTCTAAATATTTTCTTAGAGTAAGACAGGGTATGGAAATAGAATCAACAGCTGATTCTATAAAATTCATAACAACAGATATTATCGATTTTTCGGATACCAATAATAGAGAAGTTAGTGTATATCAAAGAGATGCAAATACAGGAGACCCTACTTTATATCTTGTTAAAAAATATGTACAAGCTATATCAGCAACTATAAAAGAAGTTAGTTTTGATTTTGGTTCGTATGAATCATTTAGAACAATTAAAATAGATGATACAAATGTAATATCTGTATATGATGTTAGGGATTCAAATGGTAACAAATACTACGAAGTTCCTTATTTAGCACAAGAAATGGTATTTTTAGATTATCCAAATATAGAGTTAAATGACCCGGATCTTGTTCAATTTAAAGATACTGTTCCTTATATTTTAAAAACATTAAAAACTCCTAAGAGATTTGTTTTAAAAGTTAATCCTGATTTAACAACAACTATTCAATTTGGTGCTGGTGACCCAACTGCTAGTGATGAGCAATTAATTCCAAATCTTAAAAATGTTGGATTGGGATTACCAAATTCAATTAGTAGATTAGAGGAATCTTTTGACCCAACCAACTTCTTAAAAACAAAAACATATGGTACATCTCCATCAAACACAACAATAACTGTAAAGTATTATGTTGGTGGTGGTATTGAATCAAATATAGAAACTGGACAGCTTACAAGAATTACATCTATTATATATGATGATGATTATGGTGATTTAAATTTAGCACAAATTGGAACATATAATAGTTTAAAAAATTCCGTAGCTGTCATAAATGATATAGCAGCAAGTGGTGGTAGGGGAGCTGAGACTTTAGAAGAAGTTAGGCAAAACGCATTAGGTAATTTTGGAGCTCAAAATAGAGCAGTAACTTCTAAAGATTATCAAATAAGAGTTTTATCAATGCCAACAAAATACGGAGCAGTTGCTAAAGCATTTGCAACGGCCGATGGTAAATTGGATAACAACTCACCATCATCTATTTTATCATCACCAAATGCATTACAGGAATTTACACAATTAGTAATGGGTTTTGTAAATAAACCAGATTCATTAGAACCAACGGCAGCTAATGTTAGTGCTGAAATACGTGATTTTTTAATTGGAAAAACATCCAACGAAAATGAAAAAAATAATCCATTTGCAATTAACTTATATATGTTGGGATTGGATAATGCTGGTAGACTTACTAATGTTAATAGAGCAGTTAAAGAAAACTTAAAAACATATTTGAACGAATATAAAATATTAACAGATGGTGTTAATTTTTCAGATGGTTTTATTATAAATATTGGAGTTGATTTTGAAGTAATTTGTTATCAAAACTATAATAAATCAGAAGTAGTTACAAATTGTATAATAGATTTAAAAGATTATTTTAATACTGACAATTGGAGTTTCAATCAAACCATAAATTTGAGTGAAATTGAATTGTTATTGGCAAATGTGGAAGGTGTATCATCTGTTCCTAAATTATCAATAGTAAATAAATGCGGAGGACAATATTCTCCAAATTCATATAATATAGAAGCAGCAACTAAAAACAAAGTTGTATATCCATCATTAGACCCATCGGTTTTTGAAGTAAAGTTTCCAGATTCAGATATAAAAGGTAGAGCAAGATAATGGCATATTATTTTTTAACAGCATCAAAAGATGCATCGGTATATCTCCAACAACCAAACCAAAATACTGGTCTTGATGAGATATTGGAAGTAAGTAAAGTTTACTATGGAAATGTAAAAGATGTTTCCCATGCTTTATTAAAATTTGATATTGGATTTTTATCACAATCATTATATACAAATACGTTTGGTATGAATGAAGCTGTGTTAATATTAAAAGAAGCACAAGCGGAAGAAATTCCATTAGATTATACAATATATGCTAATCCAATTTCTGGTAGTTGGCAAATGGGTAATGGTACACGATTCGATGCTATTACAACAAAAGGTGTTACTTGGAATTATAGAGAAGGTGATACTAAATCAACTTGGTTAGATAATGATTTTAACTCATTTACAACAGCAAGTATAAACGATGGTAGTGGTGGTACTTGGTGGACTGCATATGGAGCAACTCAAAACTTTAGTTATGAAAAAAGTGATATCAATATGGATATCAAATCAATGCTTAGAGTTTGGATGAGTGGTTCTATTCCAAACGATGGTTTAATATTAAAATTCGCAGATTACACAAATTCAACGGATTTAGAAAGTAATACACAAGATTACGGAATACTTAGATTTTTTAGTAAAGAAACATTTACAATATACCAGCCTAAAATAAGAATAGGATGGGATGACCAAATATTTCAAACTGGTTCATTGGAGGCTTTAACTTCTGAAAATATTAAAGTTGGTGTTAAATCATTTAAATCAGAATATAAAAAAGGAAGTAATCCTAAAATAAGAATTTTTGGTAGAGAATTATATCCTATTAAAACATTTACAAACCAATTTGGTTATACAAATATAAAATATTTGCCTGAAACAACATATTATCAAATAAAAGATGTTGCATCTGATGATATTATAGTACCATTTAGTGAGTACTCCAAAGTTAGTTGTGATATGGAAGGAAATTATATAAAATTAAACTTATCAAACTGGGAAGCTAATAGAGTATATAAAATAGAATTTAAAGTAAATATGAGTGGAGATATTACATATTATGATGATAGTATAACATTTAATATAGCAGCTAACTAATATGGCAAAAACATTATCAACATCTGGTTTAAAAAACGAGCGTTTACTTGATAATATAAGTAGAAGTGGTTCATTGGTGGTATCTAAAAACAACCAAAACGGATACACATTTGAAGAAACAAGTCAAACAGATGGTGTTGTTTTTGGTAAATTACAAAATCCAAAGTATAATGAACTTGATTTAAAAAAATCAGTTGATACTAGAATTTTTGAATTAATTCCAATAGAACCACCACCAGTTGATGATGGTGTGCCTAGACCTGTTTACAATGCGGTAACTCAATCTGTAATAGATTTAACAGCAGAGGTAATTAGATTAAATACAATTGTTGTTGATTTAACTGCAAAAGTTACTACATTAGAAATTGTATCTGAAAGTTTAAGAGTTGATGTAGACTCTCAGAAAATATTAGTAGCATCTTTTGAAAATCAATTAAATCAATCTAACGTAAAAATTTCATCAACGATAGTAGATTTACAAACTGCTATACAAAAAGGTACGGCCGAAGCAATACAAAGAGTTTCTCTTACGGCACGAAACCAAGCATTAAAAGAACAAAATGACCAATATAAAGAAATATTAGAAGGTAAGCAAGCTAAGATAGCAGAGGGCGCTAAAGTTGGTATGGATTTCTCTGTTAAGAGTGTACAAAAGGGAGAACCTCAATATGGTGAATTGACATATAGAGCAAGAGCTAAAGATGATGGCAATGGTCAATGGATAAATGGACCTGATCTTGAAATTTATAATTTTTCCAAAGAACCAATAACAATAAATTTTGAGGAATCTGGTCAAACAATAGGTTCTTTTGAAAAATTAGCACCTTTTACATTACAACCAAAACAAACAAAAATATTATCAGTAAAAACAATACCTTCTAAAATAGATGATTTTAGACCATCTGCTGGTATTACTTTATTAGGAGATACTGAATATAAAGGAAGCTTAACTGTTAAATCTGAAAAATCAAGTGTAACATTAGGAGTTTCTATTCAAAAACAAGTTGGAACAAGTTGGAATTAGTAAAAAATAAATTATGGCAGCTGAAGGATTAAGAAATTTTAAAGAGATTGTTCAAAACAAAGCGTATAGAATAAACCCAAATGATAGAAAAATATTTGAGGAGGGGGACTTACAATCTTTTTTTGGTCTTAGTGAAGATGATATCATTGAGTTTATTATGTATGATTCTTCCGAAAACCAATTACCACAAAAAGGACATGGTTTGGTTAGATACATCCCACTTACTACACAAAACATAAGAGATTATTTTTTAATAGCAGAGGGCACACTTATAACAAAAAATAATTTACCATCTGAATATTTTATAGATGCTGAAAGATTAATAACTGAAGCTGGATATGCAAATGGTTTATTCAAAACACAAATATCTTTAATAAATAAAAGAATTGGTTCTTATAAAAAAGATGACAAACTTTGGATTGGGGAAATATCCCCATCTAGAACTGAAATTAGACTTTTTCCATTAGAAAAAAGTTATAATGCAAAAGATATAAAAGAAAGATTTGGTATTTTTTATAATAATGGTGATTTTAGAAGTGATATAATTTATAATGCACTTAAATTAGTTGAATCTATAAATTCTTCAACAATTGATGATTTTATAAAAAATACATATGGACAGGGTTGGTACGAAAAATTAAAAACAGAATACAAAATTAATAACTTTGATTCTTTTAGTGTAAACGTACATAAAAAATTTACAGAATCTGCATATTATGAATTTACAAATAGAATATCTAATACAAAAGATTTAAACTACGGAAAACCAAAAAAATCATTGCCACCTTTACAATTGGCGGAGAGTACAATAATACAAAGATTATCTGAATTAATTGTAAATGCTATTAATTTTTATTTATCAGAAAAAGATGAACAATTATCAGCAACATCTGTTACATCAAAATTAACAAGTTTAGATGAAGCATCTGCTATATTACAATCAAAAACATCAGATGTAGAAATTGATGCTAGAGTTCCTGAATTAAAAATTGTTACAATAGAAAAACCAATAGAGGATGATAAAAAACTAAGTTTTAAAAAGAAAATACAAATAGAAAAACCAATATCAGAACCTGATGTTAAAGTTACATTTCCAATTGAAGTAGAAGATCCTGTTACTGGAGATATAAAAAGAATAAAAAGACCAATAGATGATGATATGGGTAGTAACCCTATATTTGTAGAAACTCCAAATCCATCTTACGGTAGTGGTGGTGGGGGTGGTGGTTTTTCTCAAGAAGATTTTGGTGGAGGATTTGGTAGAGAAAACGTTTTTGCAAAAGATATGAATCAAAGAGAAAATTTAAGATAAAATACTTATTAAGTAATGGAAGCATATAATGAACAATTGTTCGATAGTAATTTTGGTAATAGTAATGGATTTAATGATGGGATTCCATTAGAAGTACTAAATGGCATTGGCAGTAGTGGTGGAGTGTCTTTTACTGGTGGTAGTGGTGGTGTTTCATCTGGAGGTAGTAGTGGTACAATTAACATACCAGTAACTAACAATCCAAATGCATATGGTACAATAAATGCTAATAGTAATTTAATTGTAAACATAGCAGCAAATCAAGAATCACAAATATACATAAATTCGGAAAATACATATAAATCAACAACTGATAAATTAGATGTATCATTAAAGGATTTATTAGATAATGGTATTAAAGAATTTACTGTTAAAAAAGATGGATATATAACTAAAGAAAAATATGTTTTTAGAGCACAACCAAATTTTAATTTTAATTTTAGTAATTTAAATTTTAATATAAATCTTTCGGATAGTTTAATAGGATATCAGAATAGATTATTTCCTGATTATAGTCAACCATTGGTAGGATATAACCAACCAGTGTATTCAAGTACACCACCATTTGAAGTTATTGTTGAATACTATAAAGATGATGTAATACAAGTATTTAAATATGATACAGCCAATCAAATACTTGATATTAATTTTACTTTAGAAAAAGCTCCTGTTGTTATAGATGAACCGATTTCAACTGGTAATGTTTCTATAACTGTGGAAGTATCTGGTATAAATGGTTCTGTTAATTATCTTAGTGGTGGTAATATATCTACATTAGATGATAATACAAAAATTTACACATATACAGAAAAAATAGGTAATGAGGTATCAATATCTTCATCTGATTTAAGTAGTTATGTTATATCAAAAATAGTAGTAACAAACGCAGATGGGAGTGCTGAAGAATTTATACCAACATCTCAAAATTCTTTAATTGGTAATATACTTAGAAATAATAGTGTATTTTTGAGATTTGAAGCTGATTCTGATAAAAAAATATCAATAACAACTACAAATGCACCAAGTACTAAAGCATTACCATCTATATCTTTTGTTAATAAAGAAGATAAAAGAAAATATAATATTAATGATAAATCTGATATACCAATTGGCGTAGAAAAAAATTCGGCAGTATCGGATATTTCAATTTATGTAGGAGATAAGGTATATAAGTACACAGAATTAAATGACACTAAAACTGTTGCAATAGTATCGATACCAGCTGCAGCAATTCAAAAGATAGGAAATTATAGAGTTGTAATTGTACCATCATCTACTAAAAAAACAGGTCTTATTTCATCATTAACTAACTTTGATGGTAATCCAATTGAGTTTATTTTAAATGTTGTAAATGAAGTTTATGTAGGTATCCCAGATATAAGAAATATACAATATCCATCTGAATTATTTGGACCTGATTTTGTAGGAACTGATGTAAACTTTGATTTATCATATGATTCTATAAATACGGATTATGTTAGAGTTTTTAATGGTACTAATTTCACACAAGTATCAGCTAAGGGTACTGTATCTTTAAACATAAAAAAATTAATAGAACTTGGTGGTGATAATATTGCAGAAGACCAAAAAAATATTGTATTAAATTTAAAATTAATACCATACAACATTAGTGGTATAGAAACTGTTGTTGGTAAAGAAGAATTCATTACTATTAAATTTATAAAAAGCAATTTTACAATTCCAAGAAAAGTTGCTATTAATAGAATAGCAGAAGGATTTATAAATCAATTTGATAGAAGTTTATTAAGAGAAAGACCTTCAAAATATTTAACTCACTTATTACATTTTGATAATGGTAATAATAAATTAATTACAACTTGGACAGGTAGCCAAAACTCTTTAATTTTAAAATTATACGAACCACTACCAACAAGTGTTCAGGAAAATCAACAAGTTTGGGTTTCTAAAATATTAGCAAATCCTATTATTGATGTAATAAGATTGATTGGTGAAACTACTCAAAATTGCCCACCATTAAAAGGACCTAATTTTGGTTTAGAGGCTGATAATGGTATTGGGTATCAAATTTTTGATGATTTAATATCAAGCGGTTCATATTCATCTAATTTATTAATAAACAAGTATGTAACATCGAAAGGTATTGATACATCTAAGTTGAATATAGAATATGTAAGTGGTTCTGATTATTCTTGGTCTAACTATGTAAATTTTGGTTCATCTGAAGAAAGAGTAAATAACTTTATGTTTAAACTTGGTATACTTGAAAAATATATCCAAGAATACCAAGCAGTTACACAACAAACTTTTAACGTTGGTTATGTATTAACCGAAGATGCGCAAGGTATTTTTACACCTGAAATAGAAGGCAACGAAATATTAAATACGGAAAGTTCTTTTGATATACAATTTGAAGTTGCTATAAAATATGGACAATATCCTATTGATGAATCTGGTACGTTACTTACTAAAATTAATAATATAATTCAAAACTTTGATGGTTTTGAAAAATACCTTTATACATCTACCAATAATTTAGCATACCCTAAATTTGAGAATACATTTCAAGATGGTATAACAAGAAAAATAAATTATTTAACAAATACAACTGAAGCAACTATTTGGTATAATGGAATAGTAGCATCTGCAGAATATTACGATAAGTACAATACAAACTATTTAGTAAATAATCTTCCTATGTTTATACAAGAAGATTATGATAATAATGATTTTATTGTATTTTTAGATATGATAGGTCAGCACTTTGATATAGTGTGGGCTTATATAAATTCTTTAAGAGATAATAAAAAATTAGGAGAAGCTCAATCTAAAAACATAATAAACACTGTTGTTGGACCTATGTTACAATCATTGGGTTGGGATACAAAGAGAGCATTTAATTCTAATTTCCTTTGGGAGCATGTGTATGGTACAAATAGAGAAGGATACCAAATATACTCAATGCCTTTAGATGAAGCAAACAATCAAGTTTGGAGAAGAATCCTAAATAACTTACCTTATATATTAAAACATAAAGGAACTGGTAGAGCTATGAAAGCTATTATGGCTTGTTATGGCGTACCGCAATCTATGTTGACTATAATGGAATTTGGTGGACCTCAAGATCCAACAAAAGGGGGTAGTACTAAATTTACATTTGATGATAGAACAGCTGCAATTTATTTGACTGGTAGCTTAAATCAAAATGGAAGTTCTAATATTAAAATACCTTGGAAAGTAGCACCAACTATTGGAGATTACCCAACTACTGTTGAATTTAGAATTAAACCATCTAAATTACCGGAGACATCATATACTATAATTTCTGGAAGTGAGTGGACTGTTGATTTAGTTAGAACAACTGGTTCGTTTGTATCACTTGAATTAAACTTCGGTGGAGATGTTGGTGAAAGTAGTTACTTTATGACAACTGGGACAGGTACACCATATATGGATACATCAAGTGAATATGTATATGGACCTGAGTTTAAAACAGGAAGTATTAATATTCCATTATCATTGGATGATTATACTAACATAGCTATAAATAGATATGATTATGGTGGTTCGCAATCCCAATATGAAATTTGGTTTGCAACATCAGATGGTGTTAGAATAAATACTTTTGTTAGTATGTCTTTATTAACATCGGATACACAATGGACAACTGGTTCATCTTTACAAATTGGTGGTAATGGATTTGAAGGAAATGTAGACGAAGTTCGTTTGTGGACTGTTCCATTACAAAGAAGTAAATTCGAAAACCATACATTATTCCCAGACGCTATTAATGGTAACTCATATACAGCATCTACGGCAGATTTAATATTCCGTTTAGATTTTGAATATCCAAAAGATAGAACAAAAGATTCGTTTATTAAAAATGTGGCTATTAATGAAAGTTATGCAGAACCATTTGCATCAGCAAGTAATATGTATTCTGCATCTGTATATCCTTATCAATACACTCCATATGATAGAACTGTAACAGCTACTGTTCCATCTTTAGGATTTAATGCATCTAATAAGATTCGTTTTGAAGAACAAACATTAATAACGGATTTATCACATAGAGTGAGAGCAACTAAGAAATCATTTGATAGAGCTCCAATAGATTCAAATCGTTTAGGATTATTTTTCTCTCCAATTAAGGAGTTGAATATGGATATCTTAAAAGCATTTGGTGATTTTAACATTGATAATTATATTGGTGACCCATCTGATGAGTATAAAGATAATTACAAACAATTGAGTGTTTTAAGAAATTATTATTTTGAAAGACTTGATAGAAACATATACGAATATATTCAATTAGTAAGGTATATTGATAAATCTCTTTTTGATGTATTGGATGATTTGGCACCTGCTAGAGCAAAGGTATCTAAAGGTTTATTAATTGAACCACACTATTTAGAAAGAAGTAAAGTTAAGTGGACAAAACCAGAATCATCTAAAAATGATTATGATACAACCATACCAACTTTTGATGATGTAACAATAGATTCAACTTTTAACTACAATGAAGGTGAATTGAATATACAACAAGTAGCAACTTTAGAAAGTAATTTAAACAACTTTGATGGTGTAGTTGAAGCAAATACGGGAATTGAATTAAGTAGTGAAAACGCATCATACGAAACCTTAGTTGAGTACAATTTTTCGGATATATTAGAAACGGAATATCCGACATATCCACAGCAAGGTTCATATGAAATACAATGTCCTACTGGCGCAAGTTTATCTGGAGAAGCTGATTCATTTTCATCTACTCAAATTGGTATGGATAAAAATTCTTTGGCAAACATAGGATATGGTTTATATGCTAAAAGAGGAAATTCTGTTTATAGAAGATTTGATGATGTATTTGGAAATTTAGAAACAACAGGTAGTAGAGTTAGTGCATTTTTAGTAAAAGAATCTAAACCTAAGAAGAAAAAAACTCAAACAGGTGGATACCCAGCAACAACTTCAGGTCCTGTTAAATATACTACAATAACTACATTTGAAGATAAATATTATGTATCGTTATTACCTTTTAGTGGTAGTATAGCATTAGGAAATGATGTAGTACAGGTTACAGCTATTAATGGTTATTTACCAACCCATTACAAATTTGTGAACGGATTGGGAGAGGGGTTACAACGTACATTCTGGAAAGGTTCTAAACAAGGACTAGATGCAAATGGTGTACTAACAACTCCTGATGGATTACCAGCAGTAGAAACATTTACAACTAATCCTAACATTCTTAGAGTGGCTAAGACTGGTAGAGGTAGTGGTGAACCAATACTTGAAGTGGATTAATAATTTGAAAATAATAATTAGTTATATTTATTTTAGAAAAATAGCATTAAAAACAATATCAAATGGCATATTTAGATAATACCGAAATAACAGTGGATGCAATTCTTACCAAAAAAGGAAGACAAAAATTAGCATCTGGTCAATCTTTAAACATTTCAAAGTTTGCTTTGGGTGATGATGAGATTGATTATACATTATATGAGCCCGCACACCCAAAAGGTTCGGCTTATTATGATTCAGCAATCAGAGCAATTCCTATTACGGAAGCATCTCCTGATGAAACTCAAGTACTAAGATATAAATTAGTAACTTTACCAAAAGGAACAACACAAATCCCAACTGTAAGATTGGGTGTTCCATCAATAGCAGTAAACCAATCAGAAGGTGGTGTAGGATTAACTCCAACAACTTCTCCTGCTGGAAACGCAAATGCTGGATACACAGTTGTGTTGGCAGACCAAAGAGCTGGTACATTAACTGTAACTAGAGGAGCAACCGCAATTGGTAGTGTTCCTGTATTCTTAGGTGAAGAAATTACAACAACTGCACAAGTTGTAAGTGGTTTGGAATTCAGATTTACACCAAATCCAAATTTAACAATCGATGTATCAACTACATTGACAGTTTATGGTAATGAAACTGGAGGTTCTCAAACTATACCTGTAACTGTAACTTATAAAGCTTAAAAAGAAATAAATAATGGCACTAATAAATGACCCAAACGTAACCGCACAGATAGCAGCATTAGCAAACTCTGGTACGGTTGATACAAACCAAATAGTATCTATTTTAAATAGCGTACTACCAGCTGGTCAACAAATCGCTACAAACACAAGTGGTGTATCTACTGGTATTTATAAAAGATTTGGTGATTTTGATAAAGTTAATGCAAAAACTGAAGTAGTTACAACTGGTTTATGGACTGGTGATTCTGGTTCATTAGCACAATACTTTACTGCATCTGCACAAACAACAGCAACTAGCGGATATTATTACGCTAACGTTTATGATTATAACCCATCAACGTATTCTGATACTGCTGAAGTTCAATTTGCAATTGCATACGGACATGTACATGGAAGTGGTTCTATGACATTGGATGTTAATGATTCTGCTTTAATGGCAACTAAAGCAACTTACGCTCAGTATAGAGCAATGTTGTTAGACCCAACTGATACTAAATTTTCATTTGAAAATTCAGGAGGTACTTTACAAGATGCTAACGCAGTTTATATAATCAATATAGCTAGAAGTAGATATAGAGAAAAAATGGATGCTGGAAACTGGTCATTAAAATTAACTGCTGGAAATGGTACTTTTACTTTTATTGATAATAGTGGTAAAAAATTTGGTGATGATTTGGGTTTAAGTGGTAGAACATTTAAAGTTGTTTCTGGTTCATTAAATTTAGGAACTGAAAACGCAGCAACAATTAATACAACAACCGCATCAAACGGACAAGGATATGGTTTATTCTATCCTGATAGAGGTATTATTGTTCTTAACGCTGAGGCAATTGGTGTTACGTTAGGTGCTATTGCAAACCAAACAATATACACTAAAGATGGAGCAATTATTCAAAGTGGTAGTGTTGCACCTTCTCACTCAACTGGAGCTGAAATGTTTAATCAATATAGATTATTACAGGCAATAAAAAGAGGTGGTGATTTTGAAGCAAGAAGAACTGAAAATATTTCTACTCAACATTTCTTTGTTAGAGCAACAAATAGAGAGTTCAACTACTCAAACAACCCAACTTATGTAGATACCGATGGATTCTTTGTAGAGGGTACGTTTGAAACTGACCCACAAACTTTCATTACAACTGTAGGTTTGTTAAATGATTCAAATGAATTGATTGCAGTGGCAAAAACTTCTCAACCAATTGTTAAATCATTTGATAAGGAAGTTTTAATTAAAGTGAAATTATCATTCTAATTAAAAATTAATATAATATGAAAGCCCCCTTTAATGGGGGTTTTTCATTTGTGGAATATTTATATAAAATCAAAAAGTTAGATGCTCAAAGAAATTCCAAAATCAGATATTATAACTAGACCAATGAAAGTCTATAAAGAATGGACTTTAGATGAAAATGATATTAAACCTGTTTTTGGTGAAAATCCAAATAATGGTTTGATAGATTTGGATAATGATGCTAGAAGTTGTGGGTTTAATAAAAAAGTAGTATATGAATCTACTAAAGCGCAATTTTACACAAATCCAGCAACCGCTTCTGTTTTGTTTGAAGTTGGATTGAGAAAATCATATGCATCAACAGATGAAAGAGTATTAGAGAATGAAATGGCAATATTACCAATACCTCAAAAATATTATGGGGAAGGTATAAAGATAGGTTCGGTTGTATTAGAAGATGAAACATTAGGAAGAACATATACAGATGATGGATATTCAAATTTATTAGATTCTGGTAGTAATATAAAGGGCAATATATTTTATGATAGAGGTTTTGTTATAGTTACCAAAGATGTTGTAAGTGGTTCTGTATTAAATCAATTTACTTTAAATTATCGTTCAACTAAAACAATATATGAAAACGAAATATTGATTTCAGTATTAGAAAATGAATTTAATGTATCACAAAACCCATCGGCTGTGGATATGGATCCTGATGGTTCTTATGGTAAAATAAAATTAAATAATATACCATCTAAACTTATTGATGATATATCTGGAGGATTTGCTGATTATGAATATAGTAGTTCAATAGACCCAACTGGTTCATTTTTAGCACCATATATTACAACAATTGCATTATATGATGATGTGGCTAATATTGTTGCGGTGGCTAAATTACCACAACCTATCAAGTCTTTGCCTGATTATCCTGTTAATTTTATAATACGTTTTGATACTTAAACCCAATTATGTTTATATTTATATTTAAATAACAAAAAGATGTCTAAAATAGTAGAATTATTATTAACTAAAAAACCAAAAGATGCACAAGCCAATACAAAAGGTATTGATAAGACTCCTATTGGTGTAGAATTCCCATTTCAAAATTCAAAAGATTTGATGAATAAAGATTTATCAAAACCAAGAGGTGGTAATTTGGGTAATCAAACTGGTGGATTTAATCCAACTAAGAAATACGCTGATTCGGTTAATACAGCAAAAAATAAGTAAGTGAGCTGGAAATTTAATGGAAATATTGTTACAGAGGAAAATACACCGGAAGGTGCGGTTGGGTTTGTCTATAAAATGATACACATACCAACTGGTAGATTTTATATAGGGAAGAAATCGCTAAATCAGGTTCGAAGATTGAAGCCCCTTAAAGGCAAGACTAGAAAGAGAGTTGTTAGAAGTGCTTCCGATTGGGAGAAATACTATTCATCAAACGAATGGATTAAATCCGAAGTAAAAGAGGGTAGAGCTGATGATTTTGAAAGAGAAATCATTCAG
>Ga0114979_10000822_pt1 | contig 20639 bp, 12 predicted proteins | sample S_140625_EF_Meta_FD_87315 | JGI IMG/M metagenome (GOLD analysis project Ga0114979, IMG submission 87315) | Freshwater microbial communities from Lake Simoncouche, Canada to study carbon cycling - S_140625_EF_MetaG | ecosystem: Environmental > Aquatic > Freshwater > Lake | place: Lake...
CGGCAAGAGCGTTGCTTTTACACAGCAAGGGTCACTGGTTCGAATCCAGTAGCGCCCATTGGACCCCGCCCGCGCCTGTTCCCCACACGATGCAGCCCCGCACCGCCAGCCTCCCGAACCCCCGCACCGCGACTCCCTGGCACCAGGCCGCGGCTCGTGTTGCCGGGCATGCCGCAGGCGTGGTTGTCCTGGCGGCGCTGGTCAGCTGCAGCGAAATGATGGTGGAACGGGCGGACCCGAACATCCAGAAGGCCGCGGTCAAGCGTGACACCGCCAAGGTGGAGTCCACCGACATCGACCCGATCATGCGCGGCACCGTGGCGTCCGAGACCGGCCTGGTCGGATTCGAGCCGATCGTGGTGCGCGGCTACGGCGTGGTGGTCGGCCTCCGCGACACCGGCAGCCGACAGATGCCGTCGGACGTCCGCGCGTTCCTCACGCAGGAACTCTCCAAGCGCGGCTTCGGAAGCGGCGCCCCGGGTGCGCCGAAGATGTCGCCGCAGCAGCTGCTGAACTCCTCCGACACGGCCGTGGTGATCGTGGAAGGCGTGATTCCACCGGGCGCACCCAAGGGATCGAAGTTCGACGTCCGCGTCACCGTGGCGCCCGGCACGTCCACCGTCAGCCTGGAGGGCGGCCGACTGCTGATCGCGGACCTGCGCCCGGGCCCGCTCTTCACCGGCAGCAAGCAGCCGTTCCCCATCGGCGAAGGCGCTGGATCGATCGTCATCAACCCGTTCGTGGAACCGAATGCCACGCAGCGCGACTCGATCAACCGCACCAGCGGACGCGTGCTCGACGGCGGCCTGGTGAACCGCGACATGACGCTCAAGCTGCGCCTGCACACGCCGAGCCACTCGCGCGCGGAGACCATCCAGAACACGATCAACACGTATTTCCCGCGGGAAACGAAGCAGAAGGAGGAGACGGCCCACGGCCGCTCCGCGGACACCATCGACCTCTCGGTGCCCCCCTCCTACGCCAAGCGCACCGCCGAATTCGCGGAACTCATCCGGCACACGCCCCTGAGCGTGGACAACCCGGAACAGACGGCCATGGCGATCCGCCGCGCGCTGCTCGCCAACCCCGGCGCGGCAGGTGCGGCAAGCTGGCGCTGGCAGGCGCTCGGCAAGCGATCGCTGCCGATGATCCAGGACCTCTACGAGTATCCGGAAGAGCAGCCCCGGTTCGCGGCGCTCAACACCGGCGCCAAGCTCAACGACATGCTCGCGGTGCAGCCCCTGATGCAGATGGCTCGCACCAGCGACTCCGTCTCCTTCCGCAGCGACGCCATCAAGCTGCTCGGGCGCATGGGCGTCAACGCGGAGATCGAGCTCGGGCTTCGCGAACTGCTCGACGACAAGGACGTGGAGATCCGCCTGGCGGCGTTCGAAGCGCTCGACAAGCGGCGCGATCCGCACATCGTCGGCGTCGAGATGGGCAAGAAGTTCATCCTGAACATCGTGCCGAGCAAGTACCGGATGATCTACGTGGCGCAGAGCGGACAGCCGCGCATCGTGATCTTCGGCGAGGACCTCACGGTCAAGCGGCCCATGACCCTCTTCACCTGGGGCGGCCGGCTGATCATCAAGGCGGACGAGGGCGACAAGTTCCTGGAGGTCTTCTACCGCGAGCGCCCGGAGATGCCGCAGGTGGTCGACCGCGCCAAGCCGGACGTGGGCTCCCTGATCGGGTACCTGGCCCGCCGGGCCACCCCCGACCGCCCGGAATCCGGCCTCAACCTGACCTACAGCGAGACCATCAGCGCCATCCACGAGCTCTGGCGGAGCAAGTACATCGAGTGCGATTTCCGGGCCGAACAGGACCGGATCCTGGCCGAGGTGCTGCGTGACGACAAGGGAGAGAAGGACTTGCGTCCGGAATTCGCCCCGGAGGATGGCAAGGAAGACGGGTCCGACGAGGGCCCCCGGAGCATCTCCGAGGTCGGCACCGGGCGCCCGGGGAGCGACCTGGAGTCGGCTTCCCTCGGATCCGGACTTGATGCGGCGAAGCCCCGGAAGGATACTGTCCCACGTTGACCGCCTGCCCCTGCTCGGGGTGGAACGGTTCAGAGCAGTCCCACGAGCCGCGCGGACCAGGAAGGTCCCCGACGAACGACCGACAGGAGGTCAACCTTGCGCCTTTCCCGACTCGTCCTGAGCGGCTTCAAGAGCTTTGCCGACGCCACCGAATTCCGGTTCGACCAGCCGATCATCGGCGTGGTCGGCCCCAACGGCTGCGGCAAGTCTAACGTGGTGGATGCCATCAAGTGGGTGCTCGGCGAGCGCAGCGCGAAGAGCCTGCGCGGCGGCGCCATGCTCGACGTCATCTTCGCCGGCAGCGCCACGCGCAAGCCGTGCGGGATGGCGAGCGTCACGCTGGTCTTCGACAATCCCACGCTGACCGCGGCCGAACAGGCACGCCTGGCCCCCGCCCCGCCGGTCCTCGAGGCCGAGGTGGACGCGCCCTCGGAGCACGTGGACGAGGAAGGTGCCGACGCCGGCGCCGCCGTCAACCGCCACGCAGTGCGCCACCGCGGGCTCCCCGTCGACACAGACGAGGTGGAGGTCACCCGCCGCCTCTACGCCGACGGCCGCAGCGAATACCTGATCAACGGCCGCAAGGTGCGCCTGCGCGACATCAAGGAACTGTTCATGGATACGGGCATCGGCAACGATGCCTACTCCATCATCGAGCAGGGCAAGGTCGACGCCATGCTGCGCGCGGCGCCCATGGAGCGTCGCACCATCCTGGAAGAGGCAGCCGGCGTGGCCAAGTTCCGCGCCCGCAAGGTCGAGGCGCAGCGCAAGCTCGAGAACGCCGAGAAGAACCTGGTGCTGGTGCGCGAGCAGCTGGCGAGCACCGAGCGTCGCCTGCGCATCGTCAAGGGCCAGGCCGAGAAGGCGCGGCGATTCCAGACGCTCGACGCCCGCCGGCGCGAACTGCGCCAGGGCGTGGCGTTCGATCTCTACCACGACTATCGCGAGCAGCTCGCAGGCCTCACCAGCCAGCTGGCTTCGCTCGAGACGGATCGCCAGGCGCTTGCCGGCGCGCTGACCATGCTCGAGGAGAGCCGCAACACGGCCGAGGCCGCGCGGCAGACCGCCCAGGAGACCCAGCGTGTCCTGGAGCAGCGCCGCATCGAGGCGATCGGCAGCGAGAAGCAGGCCGTGCAGCGCACCGAGATGGCCGAGCGTTCGCTCGCCGAGGTTCGCGAACAGGCCGCCACGGATGCAAACCGGCTCTCGGAGCTCGATTCGCGCATCCAGGAACTGACCACCCAGATCGACGACGCCGCCGAGCGCGTTGCCGCTGCGGCCGAGGCCGCCAACGAGGCCGAGCGCGCCGTCATGACGGCCTCGGACACCCGCGCCCGCACGGCGGAGGCCGCGCAGCAGACGCGCCTGGCCACCGACCGCCTGCGCGAGCAGATCACCAACGCCGATCGCGACATCGCCCGCACCACGTCGCACCTCGCGTCCATCGACGAGCGCGAACGCGGCCTCGAAGAGCAGCTCGGGCGCATCGAGCGCCGGCACGAGCCGTTCCGCATGGAGCTCGATGGCCATCGTGCCGCACGCAACCACCACGTGGTCAAGCACATGGTGGGCGTCGACGAGGCCATCCGCCTCGAGCGCGAGGTGCATGTGCACATCTCTGACGCCGCCTCCCTGGGCGACCGCCACGCCGGCCTGGCCCGGCGGCTGACGGAACTGCGCGACGAGCGCACCTCGCTCGACAGCCGCAGCCGCCTGCTCGAGGAAATGCAGCGCGCCCGCGAGGGCGTCGACCAGGCCGTGCGCGAGGTGGTGGGCGACAAGGCCCGCTTCCCCGCCGTCCTCGGCATCCTGGGCGACTGGCTGGAGACGGACATGGCCGACGCGTCCGCTGCCGAAGCCGCGTTCGGGCGTGACCTTGAGCTCCTGGTCGTCGACAAGGGCAACCACGTCCTGGACGTGGCGCAGGCATGCGCCGGCGTCCGCGGGCGCGTGACGATGGCGCCCGCCGACCTCCCGGCGACAGTCGCCGTGGCGCGGCCCGAGCGCGCCGGGATTGCACCGATCGCGTCCGTCCTGCGCGTGCGCGATGCCGCATCCGGCATCGTGGCACGGTTCCTGGCGGACACGTGGCTCGCCGAAGACCTGCAGCTGGCGCTCGACTGCGTGGCCACCACGCACGTGGGTGCGCGCATCGTGACCCGTGACGGCGCCTTGGTGGACGCGGACGGCCGCGTCACCGTGGGCACCCCCACCGGCAATGGCGCCGGCGAGGGCGTCCTGGCCCGCCGCGCAGAGCTTGCGCAGCTTGCGCAGCGCCTGTCGTCGCTTGCGGTGGAGATGGAGCTCCTCGAAGGGGAAGCGGCCGCGCTGCTTGCCCGTTCCGATGAAGCCCGGCTCCGCCACCGCCAGGTGGAAGACCGCCTGGCCGAGGTCCGCCGCGGCATCGTCGATGCCGAGTACCAGCGCGACCGCTGCGACCAGCTGATCCAGCGCGTCGAGCACGAGCAGGCCACGCTGACCGTGGAGTCGGACGAACTGCTGCGACGCATCCGGTCGCTCAGCACCGAGCGCGCCGAGATCGCCGAGCGCGTCAACCGCGCGCGTGCCGTCCTGGAAGCGCTGCAGGGTCGCCATGCCGTCGGCGAGGCGGAGGCCAACAAGGCCGCCACCAAGGCCGAGGCCGCCACCGAGGCGCTGTCAAACGCACGCATCGCGAGCTCCGAGCGCAGCTCGGCGCTCGACGTGCTGCGCCGCGAGCGCCGCACGGCCGAGCTGGCCCGCGACGAACAGCAGCGCCAGCGCACGCAGGCCGCGGAGCAGTCCGACCGGCGCCGGCAGCAGATCGAGCGGTACGAGGCCACCATCTCGGAGGCGAACGTCGCGGTGACCGCGGCGCGCGCCGAGCTCGAGGGACTCGTCGGCAGCCTGCAGGAGGCCGGCACCGCCGTGACCGCCACGCAGCGCGCCACCGAGGAAGCCGCCGCTGCACTGAAGATCGCGCGAGACCAGGCGCACATCCTCGAGCGCAACTGGAACAGCGTCGAGCTTGGCCGCCGCGAGGTGGAGATCAAGCGCGAGGCACTGGAAGATTCCACGCTCACCGAGCTCGAGCTCGACCTCGGTGCCGGCTACGCCGCGCACCTCGAGGCGCGCGCCCTGCCCGGCTGGGTGGCCACCGACCGCGCCGCCGCCGAGAAGGAGCTCTCCTCCCTCAAGGACGAGATCCGCACGCTCGGCAACGTCAACCTCGACGCCATCGACGAGGAAGGCCAGCTCGAGCAGCGCAACGAGGAACTGGTCCGCCAGGTCGGCGACATCGATGCCGCCACCAAGCAGCTGGGCGAGCTCATCCTGCAGCTCGACGCCGTCACCCGGGTGCGCTTCGAGCAGGTGTTCAACACCGTCCGCGAGAACTTCGCCGGAAACGGCGGCATGTTCCGTCGCCTCTTCGGCGGCGGCAACGCGGACCTCTTCCTGGTGCCCGACGAGGAGACCGGCGAGGTGGACATCCTGGAGTCCGGCGTGGAGATCCGCGCCAAGCCGCCCGGAAAGGAACCGCGCGTCATCAGCCAGCTCTCCGGCGGCGAGAAGACCATGACCGCCGTGGCACTCCTGATGAGCATCTTCAAGAGCAAGCCGAGCCCGTTCTGCATCCTGGACGAGGTCGATGCCGCCCTCGACGAGGCCAACGTGGAACGCTTCTGCAACGTGCTCCGCGAGTTCCTCTCCGAGAGCCACTTCATCGTCATCACCCACCACAAGCGCACCATGCAGTCCTGCGACCAGCTCTACGGCATCACCATGCCGCAGCGCGGCGTCTCCAAGCGCGTCAGCGTGCGCTTCGAGCAGGTCGGCAAGGACGGCACCATCGCCAAGGACGCGGTGGAAGCCGCCGTGGCCGAGGATGCCAACCGTCCGTCCGACGCGTTGGCGGGTGCGTGGGAACGGAACTGACCGCGCAGCGGCGGTGAGGCCATTGCCGAACCGACGCCATTGGCACAGTGGGTGCCTGGCCCCCTCGCCGGAGGGGCAGTGGCGGCGCCATGCCGCCCGCCCCGCAAGGCGATGGGGGCCAGTACGCGGGCTTGGCTGCGCGCTCTCAGCCCATGCCCAACGCCGCCGCCTCGCGGTGCACCGTCGCATGCAGATCCGCCGTCGCTTCGGGCGTCGGCGCGTACCCACCGGCAAGCACCAGCACGACGGGAACGCCGTGCGCGCGGGCCTGCCCGAGCACGTAGCGATCCCGCGCTGCGAGCCCCGCCCGCGTGAGTGCCAGGCGCCCGAATCGATCTCCGGCCACCACATCGACACCCGCGAGATAGAAGACGATGTCAGGTCGGGACCGTGCGAACGCCACCGGCAGGTACGAATGCAGCGCTTCCAGGTAGCCCTCGTCCCCGGTTCCGTCGGCAAGACCCACGTCGAGGTCGGACGGCGGCTTGCGCAGCGGGTAGTTGCGCTCGCCATGCATGGAGAACGTGAAGGCGCCAGCATCGCCCGCCAGGAGCTCGGCGTTGCCGTTTCCGTGATGCACGTCGAGGTCCACCACCAATGCTCGCTGCGCCGTTCCTTCCGCAGCGAGCGCTCGTATGGCCACCACCACGTCGTTGATCACGCAGTACCCCTCGCCATGGTCATGGCAGGCATGGTGCGTGCCACCGGCCAGGTTCGCGGCAATGCCGTTGGCCAATGCCGCACGCGCCGCCATCAGGGTGCCCATGGTGGCGCGTCGGCTGCGCCGGACCAGCGCCGGACTCCACGGAAGGCCAAGGCGACGCACCTCGCCTGCATCAAGCGTCCCGTCGCGGAGCTTCGAGAGGTAGTCCTCCGAATGCGCACTCCGAAGGAGTTCCCATGGGGCCTCCGCGGGCGCCACGATGTCCTCCGCGCGTGCCAGCCCCTCGCGCAACAGGATGTCCCGCAGGCATACGAACTTCCGCATGGGGAAGGCGTGCCCGGTGGGCAGGTCAACCACGTAATCGTCATGGAAGTGGACGCGCATGGCAGGGAAAGAAACCGGCCGGCGCACGAGGCGCCGGCCGGTGGAGTTCGCAGGACAGGTGAAGCGGATGCAGGCATGGGACCCAGTCGGCTCCAGTGGAAACCAGTCGGCCCCACGCGAGGGTTCAGCCCCAGTTGGAGAGCAGGATGCCCATGTCGCCGCCGTCAACGACGCAGTCGTTGTTGAGGTCGTACTGGTTGCCGCAGGTCACCGGCCCCCAGCTTGCGAGCAGGATGCCCAGGTCGTTGCCGCCCACCTGGCCGTCGCCGTCGAAGTCGCCCGGGCGAGCCGGCGCCGGTGTGATGGTGAACGCCACCGAGTACACCTGAATGTCATCGGTGGTGGTGGAGGGAGAGACCTTGATTCGGTAGGTGTCCGTCGCGGGGATCACGAAGTTCTGGATCGACTCGCTGGTCCCGGCGGCAGCCGAGTCGCTCGCGATCAGCAGGGTTCCGCCGTTGGCTCCGCGGTAGATCCCGACCCCCAGGTTGTGGATCACGCGCGGCGTGACGGACGTCCCGGCGCTGCAGCTGCCGTCGGTAGCCTGCGGACCGGTCAGGTAACTCGTCGGGCCCGTGGGCGAAACGGTGACCGAGACCTTCGACCCGATGGTGGCATCGAACTTGTACCAGTCGACGTCGAGGTTGTCATCGATGGAGACGTTGGTCACGGCCGTGGTGCCGCTGGCGTTGAACGGCGCCGGCGCGGTGGTGGCGAGGTCGTTCAGCAGCTCGTACCGGTCGCCGTAGTAGCGCTGTGCGCCGCGGATGTCGTCGGTCTGCGGGCCGTCGAAGGCGGACGACGCGAACGGCTCCATCAGCTGCGTCTGGTTGACCGGGCACGTGTGGGAGAGGCCCATGCCGTGACCGTGTTCATGCATGAACACGTTGCGGAAGTAGCGGTTGTTGTTGGCAGCCGACCAGCTGTTGCTGTTCGACGTCACGAACACCATGTCGCCGTTGTTCGGGAAGTAGCAGTATGCGAGCACGCCGGTGGCAGGGAACGTCCGGCCCACGATACGGATGTCGCCGCGGGTGGTGCCGCCTGCGGAACCCCACGCCGCGTTGTCGTCGGTCACCTCGGTGTAGGTGATGCCGGAGAGGTTGCTCCACGCCGTGAAGCCCTGGCGGATCAGGTTCTTGCCGGCCTCCGCGCTTCCAAACTTGGTGGTGAAGGTCGCCAGCAGATTGCTCGGGGAGGCTGCTCCGCCGGAGAGGTCATCCGGGATCGACAGGCCGTCGGCGGGAATCGACCAGCGGAGCGTCACGGGAGCGCCGAGCTGGGAGCTTCCGTTGATGTTCCAACGATTGCCCAACTGGTAGGCGGCTCCGCCGTCGGCACCGTCAGCGTTGTCACGCGCGGCCAGGTCCGCGGCCCACATCTCCTGGAGGCGCTGGGTGACCTTGGAAATCTCCTCGGCAGGCGTGCCGGGGATGAAGCAGAGCGACATCGGCACGCCGGGGATCTCGGCCATGCACGCCGGACCCATCGCAGTGGCGCCGATCATCATTCGCTCGGATTCGGAGGACTGGCCAGATGCCAACGGCGCCGCGGTCGGCTGCGGATCCAGCGACATGGCAACGGCGACGGAGGCGATGAATGCGGCAGGAGCGATGGCTCGGTGAGCGGCGTGGATCATGGATGCGGTTTCCGTGGGTGGGTTCCGTGGGCGACAGCGCCGGGGTGTCAGGGCCTGTAAGCCGTTCGCACCTCCGACAACACAATATGTACGCTCGTTGCCGTTATGCGGGTCGGAAGTGATCAGGAAAGTCTCAGAAATAGAGAAGGCCTCGCCGGCGTTGTCCCATAACAACCGGCGAGGCCTCGAATCGTACTTCACTCCTGCCGTCCGGCGCAGGGTCAGCGCTTGGCGGGAATGGTCAGCTTCATGCCCGGACGGAGGGCCGCAGCGTCACCCTTGAGGACGCTGGAGTTCGCGTCGAGGATGCGCTTCCAGTCCGAGTCGCCACCGTAGAACTTGCGGGCGATGGCGACCAGGGTGTCGCCCTTCTGCACCGTGTAGGTGTTGGTGGCCGAGTTGGCCGCGCCGCTCGTGGGCGCCGAGGATTCCTTGGCCGTGGCGGCGCCTCCGGCCGGCATCTTGAGCTTCTGCCCCACCTTGAGCGCCTTGGGATCGAGCCCCGGGTTCATCTCGACGATGGCGCGCCACTTCTGGCCGTCACCAAGCTGCGCACGGGCGATCGCCTCGAGGGTGTCGCCGGACTTCACCGTGTAATCCGCGCCCGCAGGAGCGGCCGCCGACGTCGTGGACTTGGCAGGAAGCGTCGAGGTCGGCGCCGTCGGAGCGGCGGTCCCGCTGCCGGCACCGGTGGGAACAACGCCACCCGCCGACTTCGTTCCGCCGGCGGCCGCAGCGCCCACACCGGCAGCCACGGCGCCCGTCTCGGCGCCCTTCACTGCCACCGTGCCCGCGGCGGTGGAGCCCGGAGCCGTGGAACCCGCAGCCGTGGAACCCGCACCCGCAGCGTCGGCCTTGGCGCCACCGACCGTACCGCTGCCCGGGCCGAAGGCCTCCGGCGGCGGCGCGCCCAGCTGATCGCCCGCGGCAACTTCGCCGCCGATGGCCTCGGGCGACTTCAGCGGATCGACCGGGGCGGCCGGATCTGCGGACGTACCCCCGGACGGGGTCATGAATGCGAAATAGAGGCCGATGGAGGCAACTGCCACCACCACGATCACTGCACCAAGACGAGCACCGTTCGACATTTGGGAATCTCCTTCCGTGGCGAATCCGTCAGGACACTTGCATGAAGCCGGGGCGCGCTGCCCGCGGCGATGACTTCGAGCGAAGGCTCAGGCTGCGGCCGGCGCGATGGCATTCGCTCCGGCTTGGCCGTCGGCCTGTTCCGGCGATCCGTCGCCGGGCACGTAGACGAGGGGCGCGGCGATGGCAACGGACGAGAAGGTGCCCGCCACCAGGCCGACGAAGAACGTGAACGCGAACGGCTGCATGCTCGGACCGCCCACCAGGTACAGCACGATGGGGGTGGCCGCGGTGCATCCGCCGGTCAGCAGGGTTCTGCTGAACGTCTGGTTCAGCGAGTTGTTGATGATGGAGCGCGTGGCGTACGGCAGCTTGCCGCGGTTCTCGCGCACGCGGTCCAGGATGACGATGGTGTCGTTCAGCGAGTAGCCGATGACCACCAGGAGCGCCGCCACGACGTTGAGGTCGACGCGGAAGTCCTGCATCCGGAGGAAGTGCCCCGCCGGGGTCTCGCCGATCCACTTGCTCATCGCCAGCATGCCGAGGCACACGGAGATGTTGAAGACGACGCCGATCACCGTGGCCACCGAGTACAGGAGCGAGCCGAAGCGCACCCAGATGTAGATCAGCATGCCGATGCAGGAGAGCAGCACGGCGAGCGCGGCCTGCGACGCAAGGTCACGGGCCACCGACGGCGAGATGCTGGATACCTGTTCGAGCGATGCCTGCTGGCTGAGCGCCGAGGACACGAGCTTCCACTCGAGGTCCGCGTAGTTCTTCTGCCAGGTGGTGTCGGAGATGCGGGCGCCGGCCAGGTCCGGGTCGGCAACCACGATGGCCAGCGTGCGATACATGCCGGGCGACACTGCGTCGAGCCCGACCACGTCCACCGTGCGGCCGCCTGCCTCGGCGAATGCCGGGCTGCTGCGCATGCGACGGATGCGCTCGGCCGCGTCGGCGGGTGCGAGCGGCGGATCGATCTCGGAAACCACGATCGCCACGCCGCCCATGACGGAGTCGCACGGGTAGTCAAGCGACGGCCGGCCGAGGACCTCGCCGAGGCCAGGACGGTCGATGCGGAAGGAATGGCCGATCGCCGATGCCTCGCCGAGCCCGGCGAACTTCACCGGACGGCGGATGTCCATGTCGTCCTTGAACGCGTCCACCACGGCCGCCACCAGCGAGTTGGCGATGGGGGCATCGTCTGCCACGCCCGCCGCGTTGGGGACCTTGATCTGGAAGGACGAGGACTCGAGCGCGGCGTTCGTCTCGCCGACCGTCAGGACGGTGGCGTTGCGGAGCTCGCCGAGGACCGGATCAGCGGCGTTGGCGGTACCGACCTCGCGCAGGCGCTCCTCCACCGTGTTGCGGCTGAGCGCGAGACGCCCGCCGAAGTCATGCTCGCCGGCGCGCGCGGGGCGCGTCGACATGGTCATGGTGGTGCCGCCGCGGAACTCGGTCTCGAAGATGTCGCTGCCGCGGCCAAGGGTGGCCGCCACGCAGACGATGCCGAACACCAGCGCGCCGCCCCAGAACACGAAGCGGAAGCGCAGCCAGTCGATGTTGGGATGCAGCGCGCGGGAGAGCGCAGGCACCGCGATCGGGAGCATGGAGATGCTCTTGGCGTTGAGGCCGAGGGCGTAGAGGCGCAGGAGCACCTGCGTGACGATCAGGCCGGCGGCCAGCGTACTGAATACGCCGATGCCCATCACCAGCGCGAAGCCCTTGACCTCGGCGCCGGCGAACCAGTACAGCACCACGACGACGATGAGGTGCGTCATGTTGCCGTCGATGATGGCCGTGGCGGCCCGGCGCATGGCGGTCTCGATGGCCTCGTACAGCCCCTGCTTGCGGTCGACCAGCTCCTCGCGCAGGCGCTCGTAGATGAGCACGTTGCTGTCGACGGCGATGCCCAGGTTCAGCGCGATGCCGGCGAGGCCGGGCAGCGTGAAGCTGGCGTCCACGAGGGACATCGCGTAGAAGATGATCAGCGCGTTCACCAGCAGCGAGATGTTGGCGATGATGCCCGGCACGAAGTAGTAGAGCGCCATCACCGCGAAGGTGGCGGGCACCGAGATCAGTACGCTGTTGAGGCCGCGCTGGAGGTTGTCCTTGCCCATGGCGGGGCCGAGGACGCTCACCGAGACGGGCTCGGGCGAGAGCCGCGCGCCGAGCGAGCCGGATGCCAGCACGCGGACGAGGTAGTCGATTTCCTTTTCGCTGAAGTTGCCGGTGATCTGGCCGCGGTCGCCGATCTTGGAGTTGAGGTTCGGCGCGGTGTAGACCTGGTTGTCCAGGACGATGGCCATGGGCTGGCCGACGTTGGCGCCCGTGAGGCGACCCATCTCGGTGCCGCCGGCATCGTCGAGCTGGAAGCTGACGGCGGTACGGCCGAGTTCGTCGGCGGTACGGCCGACCTGCTTCATGGACCAATCCTTGCCGCCGGTCTCGTGGACCAGGCTGCGGTCGGGCGTGGTCCAGAGCAGGACGTAGATGCTCTTGTCCGGGCCTGCGCCGGCAACGAGGCCACGCGAGGAAGCGAAGTAACCAGCCGGGTTGGCCTGGAGCATCTCGCGCGCGGCCGGGGTGTTCGCCCACTCGTCGATGCTGTTGATCTTGAACCAGCGCGCCACCGGGCTTTCGGCGGCGATGGGGCCGCCCTCGGAGAGCTGCTTGCGGAGCTCCTCGATGTTGACGCCCAGGGAGTTCTGCGTGGTGACGGCGATGCGGAAGTCGAGCACGCCCGCGCCGCGGAGCAGGCGCTTGAGGTCCTCGGGGTCATCGAGCGTGGTGCGCTTGGCCGCGTAGGCGTCGTAGAGCGAGAGCGCGGTATCGACTTCGGCAGCAGCGGACGGGAACTCGGCCTTGAGCTGGGTGACGGCCGTGTCGCGGTCCTCCCCCTTCTTGGCAGTGACGGGGAGCACCACCACGCGCGACCAGCGGCTCGAGCTGAGCGCGCCCGTCTGCACCTTGGAGCGCGCGGCGTCGTAGGTCACTTCGGCGGCGGCGGCGGCATCGGCGAGCGTGTCGAGGTCGGCGCCCTGCTTGCCGGCGCCCTTGGCGGCGTCGTACGCAGCACGCGCGGCGCGCGATGCGGTCCAGGCCTGCTGCAGCGCAGCGAACTGGTCGACGCGGGATGCGTCGCCCTTGGCGAGGTCGGTGGCCTTGCCGGCCTCGAGCGCGGCATCGAGCTCGCGCGGGGTCAGGCGGGCCTTGGAGAGGAGCGCATCGAGCGCGTCGGTGTAGGCCTTCTGCGCAGCGCGGACGTCGTCGCCCGGCAGCGGCATGACCACCTCGATGCGGTCCTCGCCCTGCGGCGTCATGGTGAGGTCGAGCACGCCCTGCGGGTTTACGCGGTTCTTGAGCGTCTTGATGGTCTGCTTGAGGAGCTCGCTCTTCGTCGCGGAATCGGCGCCGGCCGGCATGTTCACCGAGTAGATCAGGCTGACGCCGCCGCGCAGGTCGCGGCCAAGCTTGATCTTCTGCTCGGGCGGCAGGATGGCGAGCACCATGATGACGCAGGTGGCGGCAATGACCGCCACGTCGAGCAGCGTGCGCTTCAGGGGCGCGAATGACTTGCGGACCGCGGCCACGTAGATGACGAGGAGCAGCGGGAGGATCAGCGTGTGGAAGAGCAGGTGCATCGTGTTCTCGGGGGTTCCGCGTGAATCAGTGCCGCGTGAATCAGTACCGTCTGGGTCGGGAGCGTGGACGGGCGGCTCAGGCCGCGGCATCCTGCGGGATCACTTGCGAGATCGCGCTCTTGGTGAAGGTGATGCGGGTGTTCGAGGTCTCGTCGACCTTGAGGACGATCTCCGCGTCCTTGACCTCGACCACGGTGCCGACGACGCCGCCGATGGTGAGCACCTTGTCGTGCTTCTTGATGTTGCCGAGGAGCTGGTCGCGCTTCTTCTTCTCGCGACGCGAGCTGACGAAGGAGAAGAGGATCATCGCTCCGAGGAGGACGATCATCATGATCATGAAGCTGCTGCCGCCGGGAGCGGCGTTGGACGCACCGGGAGCCGCGGCACCGGGGGTGCCTGCGGCCGGGGCCGCGGGAGCTGCACCGGGAAGCGAGGGACCGTCCGAGGACTGGGCCACGGAATGTGCGATCAGGTTCAGCGCGGACGGGATCAGGTTGGTCATGGTTGCTCGTCGGTCTCTGGCTGCTCCCGCCCTGCGCCGATACACGGCCACGAGCCAAGGAGCCAAGACCACGCATCTTCACGAATGGCGGTCCGGATGTCCATCATAAGCCGTTGGAAGTGCCTGATGTTATGGACACTCACCAATGTTGGCCCCAACATCTCCTCCGCCGTGAACAGGTGCCGGAGGTAGGCCCGGCTGAAGCCGCCGGCGCACGCCTCGCAGTCGCAGGAGGGGTCGATGGGGGCGTGGTCGTCGGCGAACCGGGCATTCCGCAGGCGGATGGAGCCGTTCCGCGTGAAGGCATTCGCGTTCCGGCCGTTGCGGGTGGGAAGGACGCAGTCGAACATGTCCATCCCGGCTGCCACGGCCATGACGATGTCGCGTTCATAGCCCACCCCCATGAGGTACCGGGGCTTGGCTTCCGGCAGGAGGGGCGCCGTGAACTCCACCACCTTGCGGATGGCGTCGGTGCCCTCCCCGACCGCCACCCCGCCGATGGCGAAGCCAGGCAGGTCATGGGAGCAGACACCCTCGACGGAACGGCGGCGAAGGTCCAGGTCGGTGGCGCCCTGCACGATGCCGAAGAGCGCCTGGTCCTGGGGCCGCGCGTGGGCCCGGACGCAGCGGTCGAGCCAGCGGAGGGTGCGCTCGTGGGCTTCCTCGAGCCGGCGGGCGTGGTCCTCGATGCGTCGTGTGCGGGCCAGGCGGCGTTCGTCGGCGCCCTCCTCCGGCAGGGCCGCCGGGGCGCAGTCATCGAACGCCATGATGATGTCGGCGCCGATCTGGTTCTGGACCCGCATGCTCGACTCGGGCCCGAGGTGCACCTTGGAGCCGTCGATGAAGCTGCGGAACGTGACGCCGTCTTCGCCCAGCACGGCGGTATCGCTCATGCTGTAGGCCTGGTAGCCGCCGCTGTCGGTCAGGATGGGGCCATCCCAGCGCATGAAGCGATGCGTGCCGCCGAATCGCTCCAGCCGATCGCCGCCCGGGCGAAGGAAGAGGTGATAGGCGTTGTTGAGGATGATCTGGCTGCCCGTGCCGCGGATCTGCGTGGGCGTGAGCCCCTTCATCGCGGCGGCGGTCGCCACCGGCATGAAGGCCGGCGTGTCGAAGGAACCGTGCGGGGTGGTCACGCGGCCGAGGCGCGCACGGTTCGATGCGGAGCGCGCGAGGATCTGGAAGCGCAGCGCACTCACTGCGATTTCCGGCTGGCCTCGCGAAGGATGCGCTTCTCGGCTTCCGTCAGCGAGTGGAGGCCGTTGGCGGAGATCTTGTCGAGGATGCGGTTGACCTCCGCGCTGGTGGATCCGCCCTGGACGGTGCCGCGGCGGGCGGCCACGCGGGCGCGCGCCACGCGGCTGGTGGGGTCGTACTGGCCGAAGAAGTCGAAGAACCCGTGCAGGTGCGCGGGATTGCGCACCAGCCAGAAGCCGGCAAGCGCACCGCCGATGTGCGCCGCCTCGCCGCCGGCATTGGCCCATCCGAAGATCACCGCCAGCAGCGCGAAGCCGAGCAGGCCGTAGGCGAGCGTCGCCAGGCGCATCGGTATGACGAAGAAGAGGAGCACGGTGGCGTTGGGCGCGAGGTACGCGGCCGCCATGATCACGCCGAACACGCCGGCGGAGGCGCCGACGAGCATGGTGTCCGAGTCGTTGAAGAGGAGCCCCGGGAGATGGAAGCCCGGCCCGAAGGCCGCCTGCCCGCCGATGGCCAAGCCGTTGAGCAGCAGGTACATCAACCCGCCCGAGATGCCGCACAGCAGATAGAACGCCAGGAATCGCTTCGACCCCAGGAACTGCTCCACCATTCCTCCGAAGAAGAACAGCGTCATCATGTTGAAGAGGATGTGGTTCAGGTTGGCGTGCAGGAACTGGAACGTGAGGAAGCGCCACACCTCGAAGCCGCTGATGCCGAGGATGGGATCGGAGCCGTAGACGGCACGCGCGGTGGAGAAGTAGCCGATCCGCGTCAGCGGACGCTCGAAGCGGTAGTCCACCGTGGCCACCGGGTTGTTTCCGCCGAGGACCGCGACGCCCCTACCAGTGCCGCCGCCGGTGGCCTCGGGGGCCGTGAACTGGAATTCCCGGCGATCGAGCTTGCGCATCTGGTCCGCAGACACGCCTTCGAGCAGGTTGCTGCGCACCGGCTCCGCGGTCGGCTTCAGGAATCCGTCGATCACGAACACCGCCACGCAGACCGCGATGATCCACGTGGTGACGGACCACCCCGGCGAGGCGGCATGGCGCGGCGGGGTGCGCGCATCGGATCGGTAGTACGTGCGGTCGTGGATGCCCATGGGAGGAGACGAACGATATCGGAAAGAGCCGTGGTTCCGTGGGAGTCAGCGTCCGCCGTTGCGACGCCGTTCGGTGGCGCGCGCCAGGATGGCGCGTTCGGCATCGCTCAGGCGCTCGGCACCCTCGCGGGCGATCTTCTCGAGCACCTGGTCCATGGCGCGGTCCTCGTCGGCGAGCGCCTGGCGCGCACGCTCCGCCTTGGCGCGTGCGGCCTCCGCCTCGCGATCCGCGGCATCGTCCGCAGGTGCCGGCATCCAGGTCGGGCGTGCTGCCGCCACGGAGTCGCCGGCGCGCAGGCGCCACAGGGCGAACGCCGCGTACCCGGCGCAGGCGATGGCCACCGTCATCAGCGTGGAAAGGTCGCGGACGATGGCCGCCAGACCGGCGGCCGCCGCCACGGCAAGCGTCGCGGACGCAGCGATGCGGGGCGTGTCGAATTCGCCGCGGCGTCGGAGGATGAAGGCTTCCATCACCCGGCCGCCGTCAAGCGGGAGCATGGGGAGGAGCGCCAGCAGGGAGAGCTGCACGCCCGTCCACTGCACCAGCCAGAGCGTGTCCAGCCACCACGGATGCGGATTGGCAAGCCACTCCGCGGAGAACGGGTCCGGGAGCGCTCCACCGAGCCACTCGCCGGTCACCAGCCCGATGGCGATGCCGTTGGCCGCCAGGAGGGACGCGGACACGGCGCTTCCCACCAACGCTGCCAGCAACGCAGGCATGAACCCGGGCGCAGGGTCGATTCCCTGGATGCTTCCAAGCGGCCAGAGCACCACTTCATCGGCGCTGCCGCCGGCCGCGCGCACGACCAGCGCGCGCACCCACTCACGCACGCAGACCAGGAAGAGGAGTGCTGCCACCGCAATGGCCACCGTGGACGCGCCATGGACCGCGGACTGCCCGGGAGGGCCGAATGCGCCTCGCAGCAGCACCACCAGCGCGTAGGCAAGGAACGTGAAATGAAGACGGAGGCGGATGCCCGCCAGCCCGATGAACGGAACGGACCACGCCAGCGGATTCGCCGGTGCAGGATCGCTCCGCTCCCAGGTCATGCCCTGCCCCCGCCGGCGCCGAGCTTCCACAGCGTGAACGCACCGATCGTCTTGCCGTCCACCATCGTGCCGCTGCGGACCATGGCCTCGAGCTCCGCCTCGGTGCGCAGCACGACCTCGATCTGCTCGCCGACCTCCAGGCGCTGCGGCACCGGCACCAGGCCGCGCGCCTCGAAGACGTGCATGCGCTCGTCCGCAAAGCCGGGGCTCGTGAAGAACGTGCCGACGTGGCGGATCGAGGATGCGGAATGCCCGGTCTCCTCCTCCAGCTCGCGCGCCGCTGCCAGCGCGGGATCCTCGCCGGGCTCGAGCTTGCCCGCGCAGAACTCGTCGAGCCAGGCACCGACCGCGACGCGCCAGTTGCGGATCATCACCAGGCGGCCGTCCTCGAGGACCGGGATGACGGTGACCGCGCCGGGGTGACGCACGATGTCGCGCACGATCTCGCGCCCCGCGTCGTCACGGAACGAGACGCGCTCGACGGCGAACACGCTGCCGCGATGGATGGGAACTCGGTCGTAAGTCACGCGTGGCGGATGCATGCCGGAGGTGCCGTCCATGGATGAGGCGATCGTACGCGCAGTCGGGCCGGAAACGGCGGAGCCCGGCACGAGGCCGGGCTCCGGGAGGTTGCTGCATGCAGCGGGCGCGGGCCCGCGCAGATCACTTGCCGGTGGGCTTCGATGCCGCGGCGGGCTTCGATGCAGTGGCGGGCGATGCACTGGTGCGACCCGAGGATGCCGCCCGGACAGACGACGTCGAACCCGAGGACTTCGCGGTCGAGCTGCGGCTCGAACCGGTCGATGACGTGGTCTTCGACGCAGTCACGCGGTCCGCGGCTTCCGGCGCGTTGCGGGGCGACTCGGTGCTCGCGGTCGCCTCGCCTTCGGTGGCCGAGGACTTCGAGGTCACGATGACTTCCACGCGGCGGCTCTTCTCCTTGGTCCCGTCCGGACGGTCGGGGCCAAAGCTCATGAGGCCCATGTGCGAACCGGTCACGCCCTTGTGATCGAGGTAGCCACGCACCGAGTAGGCGCGCTCGAAGCCGAGGTGGTAGTTGGAGGTGTACGTGCTCTTGCGGATCGGATCAGCGTCGGTGTAGCCGACCACGATGATCTCGCGCTCGCCGTACTTCTCGCGGATGGTGGAGGCGACCTTGTCGAGCGACTTCTTGGAAGAGTCCTTGAGCGACGTCTTGCCGGAGTCGAACAGCAGGCTGTTGGCGATGGTCAGGTGGATGTCGCCGTCCTGCACCGTGGCTTCGACGCCTTCGATGCCCTGGAAGTCCTTGGCATCGGCAACGGTCGCGACCGCGGCGGGAGCCGGCGCGCCGGCGCGCTGGTTGCACGCCTCGAGCTGCGACTGCAGATCGTTGGCCTGCTGCTGCACGCGCGCAAGCTGCTCGCCCATGGCGTTCAACTTGTCCTTGCCTTCATCGAGCTGCTTGGTGAGCTCCTCGTTCTGGTTGAGGAGGTCGGCCTGCGCGGCCTTCTGCTTGTCATTGCATCCTGCGAGGATCGCCACCAAGGCGATGGCCGGCAGCGCCAGCATGCGGGTCGTGATCATTCTGAGAGTCCTTTCACGTGGTTCGCGACTGCAACCGACGCCTTGCGTCGGGCCACGCATCCTTGCGGGGCACGGGCATTCAACCCGGACGGGAAGGCCCTGTAAAGGGCTTGGAAGGCTTTTTTATTGAATTCCCGCGTCAGCCTGCACCGACGGGCCGGACGACGAGGATGAATACCGCCACCACTGCCACCACGAAGGCAAGGAGCCGGAGGATGCGGGAAAGCGCAGTCCGGGGCCCAGGCATTTCCTCAAGAACGGCCCCGGAAACAGCGCTTCCGACGGCGCAGCAGACGATCAGCAGCACCCCAACGGCGGCGCCCATGCCAATCCGCACCGGGAGTGCGAGGATCCAGCCGACCACCGAGGCCACCATGAGCAGGATGGACGCCGCCGCCGCGCCGCCACCGGTCCAGCGAGCCACGCGGGCAAACCCCGCCGCCCCGAGGGCCAGCACCGCTGAAAGCGCAAGCGCCCCGCCCGGCTGGAGCCGAGCGTTGGAGGCAAGCACGGCCATGGCAGAGAGCCCGCCGGCGACCGCCGTGGCAAGCACCGGCTTCAGGAGGAACGCCGAGAGGGAACCGACGGCAAGCGACGGACCGAAGGGCATGCGCATCGGGGCGCGGCGGAAGAGATTGCCAACCCACCAGGCCAGGCCGATGAACGGCGCCACCACGAATCCCACCACGGCCACGCGCCATCCGAACGCGGCGCCGACGCAGGCCATCAGGTGGACGTCGCCAAGCCCGAGCGCTTCGGTATCGAGGAGCAGCGAGGCGACGATGCGCAACGCCCAGACGATGGCGCCGCCGATCACGAAACCGGTGGCGCAGGCCATCAGCGCGCTGCCCGCGGGCCACGGCTCCACGGGCGCACCCAGCCACTGGCCAACCGCCCAACCCACCGCGCCGAACAGGACCGCTGGACCGACGAAGGCAATCTCCTTCATCATCTCGCGGCGCGCGTAGGGATAGTCGGCGAAGACATCGCCTTCATCGGCAGCGAACTGGTCCCAGTCCTCGAAGGACCGGGGCAGCACGCCCGCAGCAAGGAGCAGCCGGGCAATGGCCAACCCGCCCATGGCGCCGACCGCCGCGCACCCGAGAGGCCATGACGGCACGGACACCGGGAACGGCAGGCCCACGTCGAGCGACATGATCGCGACGATCGGCCAGCCGATGAATGCGACGACGGACGCCCAACCGGGAATCGCCACCGGAATGAGGAAGGTGCGCGCATCGCAGATCGTCATGGCGACGAGCGCGCCGGTGGCCCAGAGCACCACGAAGAGCGCCGGCAAGGCACGGACGGCGCCCTGCGCGCGCCACCAGCCCTCGCCCACCGGGAACCAGAAGTCGGCCGCCCCCGGCAGGAAGAGCACGGCGTAGATGCCAGCAAAGAGCAGCCCCAGGGCGAGTTCGCTCAGGAGGTATCGCACCGGGATGTGCGCCTTGCACGCCGAGCAGCGTCCGCGCAGCGTGAGGTAGCCGATGATCGGCATGTTCTGGTACCAGGGCAGCCGGAAGCCGCAGACCGGGCAGCGCGACGGCGGAGAGATCACGCTCAGCCCCGCGGGCATCCGGTACGCCACCACATGGATGAAGCTCCCGGCGCAGGCGCCGAAGGCGAACATGAACACCAGGTTGATGATCGTGGGAAGCGCGATCGTGAAATCGGTCCAGTCGGCGCTGGCAACCATGGCAGCGGCCGCGGGCATTGCGGCGGCCGCGGGCATTGCGGCGGCAGCAGGCATTGCGGTGGCAGCAGGCACGGTCAGAACGGCGCCTCGCCGTCATCGGGCGAAGCACCGGCGTCGAGCTTCTGTCCGGAGATCGACTCGATGCGCTGCTC
>Ga0114979_10000823_pt1 | contig 20632 bp, 23 predicted proteins | sample S_140625_EF_Meta_FD_87315 | JGI IMG/M metagenome (GOLD analysis project Ga0114979, IMG submission 87315) | Freshwater microbial communities from Lake Simoncouche, Canada to study carbon cycling - S_140625_EF_MetaG | ecosystem: Environmental > Aquatic > Freshwater > Lake | place: Lake...
AGGGCACCGGCGGGTCCGGCCCCGATCACGATCACGTCCCACTCCGGAGCCCTCATTGCGGCTGTGGCGAACGGCGCCAACTCAGTAGGTAGCGCTCGGGCCAGCTCCGCCGCAGAGCGGCCCCCTCAAGGCCTGCGCGGGCCGCCAAAGCCCGCACTTCCTGCAACTGAAAGGCGCCCTGCACCGAAACCGGACCATCGAAATGGACGATCGGGGAGCGACTCAGCAGCCGGCAGCCCGCCCAGGCCAAGCCGTAGCCCAGGGGACTGCGGATCAGGTCATTGACCAACACCAGGCACCGGCTGGCCCGACCCATCCGCTGCAGGAGATCCACGGCCTGGTCTTCATCCAAGTGGTGCAGAAACAGGCTGCAGAGGATCACGTCATAGTCCTCAGGGAGCGGATCGTGGAGGGCGTCGGCCTGGAAGAACCGGGTTCCCAAGGCCCGCTCTTCGGCGCTCCGGGTCGCGATGGCCACCGCCTCTGGGCTGAGGTCGCAGCCGTCAACCTGCATGGCGAGCCCTTCCCGGCGGGCCCGCTCCGCCAGGGCGGTGGTGTTGTCCCCACCGCCGCAGGCCAGATCCAGAACCCGCAGCGGCTGGCCGCTGTGCTCTAGGGCCAGGGACCGGATCGGAGCGAACAGGGAACCAACGGCACCGCTGAAGGCATTGATCCGGCGCAGACCCTGCAGGGCCTGGCTGTGGGCGAGCGGATCGATGCCGGGCTGGTCCATCCACTCGGGTTGCCTGTGCCGCTGGGCCAGGGAGGGGAGAAGCATCAAGCGAGAACGTGGTGGATTGGGCTGCGGTGGTTGTCGACGAAGCGGTTGGGGAGGTCTGTGAGTTCAAGCGTTGACGCTAGAGGGCTCCGGGCGTCGCCCAGGTTTATGGATTCAGTCGCTCCTCCATCCAGCCGCTCTCCACGTTCCAGCGCCGGCGGCGGTGGGGATGGCCCGTGAGCTCCAACAGTTCCACCTGGCTCAGGGCGATACGCAACAGCTGGAAGTGATCCGGCAGCGGCGATTCATCGGGAAGCTGCTCGGGGAAGGCTGCCTCAGGCTCGAAGGGCTTCCCAGGCGGGGGCCATCCCCAGAGCGCGCGCCCACCGGGCGATAGCTTCGGCCAGTGGCGTTCGCGCTCCCTCTGCTCCTGTTCCAGCGACAGGGTCTGCAGGCTTCCGCGTAGGCGGAACTGCGAGCGGGCACGGGGCAGCAACCAACACAATTCCACGGCTGGCTGATGGGCCAGTTCGGCGGGCTTGGCACTGCGGCCATCGGTGAGCAGATCCAACGCCGTGGACCCAGCCCAGCCCCGGAACACCAGGGTGCGCACCCTTGGCGTGCCATCGACCGCCACCGTGGCCAGCTGCAGCCAGCGGGCCTGGGGCGAGCGCCCCTCGCGCTCTCGGGCACTCCTGAGAAGGGGGCGCCAAGGCGGAAGCGCTTCAGGCGTGCTCATTGGGCTCCGGGGGTGGCGAGGTTGGTGGTGATGCTGCTGGCCCTGGGCAACCTGGGCCCCTATCTGCGGCGGGGCCAGTCCGCGGTGATTACAGCCATCATCCTGGGGATGCCGGCTCTGGGGGGCAGCTGGATCGGTGGCAGCTGAGTTGGGGCCGGCTATTTGAGTCAACCCGTGGAGCTGAGAGTGTTCGCCGCGGCGGCCCTTGTTGCCTCCCGGTTGCTCATCCGTCGCAGTGCCAGCCAAGCCGTTCCGACCCTGATCCCGATCGGTACTCGCCCTGGCTCGATCTTGCCGCTGGCGATCCTGGGGGTGCTGGTGGGATTGCTCACCGGCATCGCCGGCGTGGGTGGTGGCTTTGCGATCGTGCCGGCCCTGGTGCTGCTGGGCGGGGCTGTGGGCGCCGCGGCAGGGCAACGGATGGCGCCCCACCTGAGTGACCGGCGCCTGCGCCAGGGCTTTGCCGCCCTGCTGCTCGGCTCGGCCTGCTATCGGGATCCGAGGCCCTCCGGCGCCAGTCCGATCTGCCGACCGGCACCAACCCTCATGGCAACAGCACCCGCCAGGCGGGGCGCCCGGTGGACGGCCGTTCGCCACAGCGAGCCGGCGTATCCCCTCACGGTTCTGAATCACCGGGCAAGAGGTCTCTGGCCTGAGCCGTATTGGCCCCGTTGGTTCGTTTCGCCTGTTTGCTCGTTGTGTCGTTCCGTTCCGTCCTCCTGTCTCTGATCCCTTGGTTCACCATGCCGTTCACCCCATGACCTCACGCACCTTCCAGTTCCGGCTGCGCAGCAGCCATCGAGGCCCCGACCTCACCAGCCAGTCCGTCGAGCTGGAGCGACTGAGCGAGGAGGGGGACTGGCAGCCCCAGAACCCCAACCTCAGCACACCGCCGTTCCGTCTCCATCTGATCGCTCTGCTGCTGTGTCTGCACCTGCATCTGGTCAGCGAGGCCCGCGAGCGGCAGATCCCCCTGCAGCAGGTGGTGGCTGATCTGAGCGTGACCGTCTCCAACAGTTGGGATCTGGAGGCCGTGGTGGCCAGTTTCCAGCTGCGGCTGGATCCAGGCGCCTCGCCCGAGGCACGGGCTCTCGCCTCGGATCAAGCGATTGGTGCCATGCGGGAGCGAATGCAGACCAGCCCGGTGCCCCGTAATCGGCCTGCGGCAGTACCCATCACCTTGAACATCGCGCTGCAGAACTGAGGCAGCGGAGCCAATCACCACTGCCAGGGCTGCTTTGGCCGCATTCGCGGCTTGACATCGTGGCAGCACCGGCGGCCGGCTCAACCCATTGCTGGCAGCTGGGGCGGATGCCATCGAGGCGCTGTGATCAGCAAGCCCTGTTGCCTCTTCTCAGCCCAGAGCTTGAGGGCCTCCTTGGGCGACAGCGGCGGTTGGTTCCGGCGGGCACCGCTCAATCCACCTCAGGTGCCCAGCCCCGCTGGCAGAGCAGGGCCCGATCGAGGCAGGTGGCAAGGGCAGCGAGTTGCTCGGGGGAGAAACCGCTGGGTTGGGCCGGATGGGCCTGTGGAGCCGCGGCGGCTTCGTGGGCTGCTGCTGGTGCCCCCCCCACCTACCCAGCGCAGCTTCCCGTGCTGGCAACCTCTGCAGGCCTGAACCAGGGGACTGGCGATTCAGATGGGCTCAGATGGGTAACACCAGCGCTTCTGCTTCTGGATGCTCCAATCGGAACAACCGGTCTTCCGCTGCACGTCGGCAGGTGAGCAGAAACAGGGACATGGCGATGCCGAACTCCTGCTCAAAGAGCGCCAGCACTCCAGTGGTCTCGGCAAGCCCGCAGGCACGAATCGCCTGACCAAGTCCCTGACGCGGTTGATCGGTGAGCGCGACGAACAATTTGTTCAGGCGATGTTCCTGTAACGCCTGAAGGGGGGTGACGCTTCTAATGCGATCGAAGCTGAAATTAAGGCAGTGCAAGCTGATGCCAAGCGATTCAGCCATGGACGGGATCTGAATCGGGTCACGGAAGTGCTGGCCGAAATAATGCAACGCATCGGCCACCACCTGCATCGGGCTTCTGCAGCCGCTGGGGACAGCCTGTTCGACCTGAGTCAAGCCATCACCTGCAGCATCGCAGGTCTCACACATTGGAAGCACTTGGCTTATCCACGTGACACCGATCACGTGCTGTCTCCTTTCCCAAGATTGCTCGGTCAGCACCCTCGCTGCCACTGCCTGGGAGTCACTGGCACACACTGCAAGGTGCGGTGATGTGCAGCAACTTTGCGAGTCAAAACGACACGTGGCTCCGTAAAGCTTTTGTCATCCAGGAGCTTTCACGCTTCGCTCTGATGCAGCTGACAGCATGAACAGGGTCGTCCTCTGCTCCTGGTGGACGATCTGGGTAAGCCGGCGCCGCCAAGGCGGCGCTTTTGCTCCCTGCTCAGACCCGTCGGCGGGCTCAAGGGTGGTTGCAACGGGATTCGGATGCTCCATTGATGGACGAGCCCCCCCTCAGCAGCAGCCAGGAGCGCGCTGACGATTCGGCCCCTGCTCCCACGTCGTCCATTGCACCGCCCCAGGTGCCAGCGCCGGCAGGTCCGCCCCACAACCAAAAAATCCCGTGATCTGACGATCAACCAACCACGCCCAGCTGCGCCCGCCGTCCTGGCGGGTTCCACAGCAGAGCAGGCCAAGGCCCGGGGCCAACGCTCCGGCCTCAGGCCGCTTGAGGCCGGCGTTGCTGGGTGGCAACGAGCGCCGCACCGCCGGCCGCCAGCACCACGCCACCGCTGATGGCCAGGAACACCAGGGTCTGCAGCATCAGCAGAACGATCCCCAGGGCGGAGAAGACGGTGATGCGCACCTTCGCCTTGATCAGCAGCGTGAGCAGCACCAGGACGGTGGCCTTGAGGGCCAGCACCTTCGCTGTGGCCAGCGGGCAGAAGGGGTTCAGAACCATGGCGGGCTTGCAGGTCTCCCCATGCTGCTGGACGCCATGCCATGCCGCCGCGCTTGGGGGCGCAACGGGATCCCGAGCACTACCCCGATCTCCACCGGAGGCGGCATGCTCGTCGGAGCACAGCTCAGGCCATGGCCGCCAAGCGCGCTCTCAACGCCAAAAACCTGGAGGCGCTCGGCGCGGCGGCGCTGGCGGAGCTGCTGATCGAGGTGAGCGTCGGTCATGCCGTGATCCAGCGGCGGCTGCGGCTGGCCCTGGCAGCCGCCGACGGGGCCGAGAACGCCGCACGGGAGGTGCGCAAACGGCTGGCGGCGATCGCCCGTTCAACCACCTTCATCGATTCCACCAAACGCAAGGCGCTGCTTGCCGACCTGGAGGCCCAGCAGCAGGCGATCAGCGGGCCGATCGCCACGGCTGATCCAGCAGTCGCTGTCGAGCTGCAGGTGCGCTTGCTGGAATTGGGCGAGGGGGTGCTGGACCGCTGCTCTGATTCCACCGGTGCCGTCATCGGCCTGTTCATGCGGGGGGTCGATGCCCTGGCGAGCCTGGCTGGCGCGGCGGGCCTCAGCACTGGGGCCCTCGTGGAGCACGCGGCCGATCTGTTGCAGGAGAACGGCTACGGCCAATTCGAGGGGTTGATCCCCAACTTGACGCCGCTGTTAGGGGAAGCGGGGCTCCTTCGGCTGCAGGAGGCCCTGCTGGAACGCGGCGGGATTGATCGCCCGACGATGGAGCAACTCGCCCAGGAGCGGGGCGATCTCGATGGCTACCTGGAGCTGTTCGAGCCCTCCCAGCTCACTTGGCCTGACACCGCCGCCGAGGTGGCCGGCCATCTGCTCAGGGGAGGCCGGGCCGAACAGGCCCTTGCCGTGCTGGATCGGGCCGCCAAATCCAGCCAGATCATGCAGGCCGAGGCGTGGCACACCAAACGCATCGCCGTGCTCGACGCCCTCAGCCGCAGCGAAGACGCCCAGCAGCACCGCTGGCAGGTGTTCAACAAGACACTATCGATTCCACTGCTCCGCGATTACCTCAAACGGCTTGATGACTTCGCCGATGTGGAGGCTGAGGAGCGGGCCTTCGCGCTGGCGGAAGCGCACCCGTTGCCCCTGGCGGCCCTGCAGTTCCTGGTTTTTTGGCCCTCTCTGCCGCGGGCAGCCCGCTATGTGATCGATCACGGCCCGCGCTGGGATGGGGATGATTACGCGATCGTTGAGCCAGCGGCTGAGCGCCTCAGCGCCGACTATCCCCTGGCCGCCAGCCTGCTGCTGCGCTCCATGGTGGTGTTTGCCTTGTCGATGGGTCGCACCAAGCGTTACCGCTATGCCGCCGAGCATCTGCGCCAGTGCGAGCTGCTTGAGGCCCGCATCGACGACTGGCAGGGCTTTGAGAGCCACGCCAGCTTCGTTGGGCGACTGCGGGAAGCGTTCGGCCAGAGGTGGAGCTTCTGGCAGCTTCTCGAACGCTGAGTCCGTTCCGGATCGACAGGAAGACTCGCTGACGGTTGGCCTGGGCAGCGCCGCACGCCGTGGGCAGGTTGGCCGGGTTTTGCAGCAAACGCCTGAGGGGTTAAGGCCGGGGTAGATACTTCGCCGGGTCCACTGCCACTTGGGAGGGCCCCACACCACTCCTCAGTTCCAGGTGGAGATGGTCCGTGCTGGCGCTACCGCTACGACCCACCCAGCCCAGCTGGCCTCCCGCCGGGAGCACCATGCAGGGACGCACCGCCACCGCCTGCAGGTGGGCATACAGGCTTTGCCAGCCGTTGCCGTGGTCCACGATCACCGCCAGTCCGTAGCCGCCGATGGTGTCAACCCGGGCCACCTGGCCCCCCATCACCGCCAACACCGGCGTTCCCGGCGGGCTGATCAGATCGATGCCGCTATGCATGCTCCAGGCGCCACGGGCATTGGAATAACGCCAGCCAAAGGGAGAGATGTCCCCGGCCCATTGGGACAAGGGATAATGCAACCTGGCCCCTGCCACGGTGCGCCGGCCTTGGGCCATCGTTGCCGTCGGGCAGCGGCCTGGCTCCGCTCCAGCATTGAGGCTGGCAGGGGCCAGGTTGGCCACCACCGAGGTGGCAGGAGGGGCGGGTCGACCCGGGTCACTCTGGTCGGCTCCATGGGTTCGAGCCGCTGGCAGTGTCAGCCATGCCAGCCCCAATCCGCTCCCAAAACGGATCCAGCGGAGGCGGCGGCACCGTCCGTCCTTGCGCTTCATGCCAACCCCCATCGATGGATGCGTTGTACCGCTGCCGGCCAGGCCCCATGCACACGGGCCCGAACAATTCAACAATATTGACGCAGAACGACAACTATTTTACGATAACTTGGCAGGTTGGCAAGATCAGATGACGAGCAAGCAGGCGTCCCATCGTCGGAGCAATTGCTTTGAGCCCGACCGCTCCATTCTTCAGCCAATGAAGGACAAAGACAAAAATCATAATACCATGACTCTCTATATTGACTTCTCTTTTTATGATCCGCATGGCAAGCGGTGGCATGTGCCAAAAGGTGAGCCAACGGATGGGGCTTCAATTCCAAAGGTTCTTTGGACGGTTCTAGGCCATCCCTTTGATCCCGATTTTATCAACGCTGCAATCATTCATGATCACTTTTGCAGGGAAGCGGACAAATCGGATACCAGGGAGCTCCGCAACAAGCTCAGGAAAGAAGCGGATGTCATGTTTTACTATGCCTGCAAAGCTGATGGATGCAGCCGAGTCAAAGCTTTTTCCATGTTCAAGGGAGTTCGCATTGGGGCGAGCATGCCCTGGACTCCTGGACAGCGGACAAAAATGATAGAGAACGAAGATGTGCGAATTTTGTATTCAAAGCTTGATAAGCAAAAGAACATCTTTGAAGACGATGCCGACCTAGCGCAATCCTCTAGCGCTGATCAGTCAGTTGAAATCGAAATGGGCATCGATGCCCTGGATAAGGCCATCGAAATGGAGGCCTCCAAGTTGCACGTTGATCCATAGCGTTCGTTACCACGGGTATGAAGCTGCGTTTTTTGCACTGCGCCCCCCTACCCTCTGGCGGTTAAGGATGTGTTATGAGTGGAGTGTTGACGGCCGTGTATGGAATTTTCGATCGCACTGCAGGACCCTTTGTACGAGGCCTTGCTTCGCCGGTTGGAGGAGGAAGGTCGCAGTCCTTCTGAGTTGATCGCCTTCTTGCTGGAGGAAGCCATCGCCGAGGGGTGGCGGCCGGCATCCGACCGCCCTCCTTTGGTCGTGCCGATCGACCTGTTGGATTAGCCCGGCTTCCAGTCAGCGGTGCAATCCATTCTCCTGAGGACGCGGGATTGCCCTGGCGGCTGTGACGCCTATTGCGCTAGCTTGTGACTGTTGACTTCAGCCCTGATGTCTGATTGTCTGCTTCACGCAGCCTGGCAGCTCAGGTTAAGGGTCAAGAACGATTGCAGCGGTTAGAGGTGGTCGCCGCATGGTTCGTTCTCTTTCTAGCCTGTCGCTGCCGCCACAGGTTGAAGCGTGTCGACCTCGGCAGTGGACCAAGAATCTTCTGGTGTTTGCGGCACCCTTGTTCGCTTTCCGGTTTGAGGCGGCGGTCTGGTGGCCAGCTGTTGGGGCCCTTGGGGCCTTCTGTCTGATCTCCAGCGCGATCTACCTGCTGAACGACTGCCTGGATGTGACGGCAGATCGTGCCCATCCCAGCAAACGAAACCGACCCGTCGCAGCGGGGTTGGTGCGTGTGTCGCGGGCACTCCAGATGGCTGCCTTGCTGGCGGTCCTGAGCCTGGGCCTGGCGGCCTGGGTGACTCCAGGCCTGGCGGGTGTGGTGCTGCTGTACGGGCTGATCCAGGTGGGCTATTGCCTACAGCTCAAACGAATGCCGCTGCTGGATCTCTTCTGCATCGCCTCTGGCTTCTTGTTGAGGGCGATCGCGGGTGCGGTCGCCGCGAGGCTCACTCCTTCTCCTTGGTTTCTGCTCACCGTGGGCCTGCTGGCGCTGTTCCTCGCCATCGAGAAACGCAAAGCCGAGCTGCGGGTGGCGCAGAGCAGCGGTGTGATGACCCGCCAGGTGCTGGAGCGGTACTCGCTGCCCTTGCTGTTGAGGCAGGAAAGCACGGTGGCAACCAGTGCCTTCATGACCTATTCCCTTTGGGCGGCTGGTCCGATCTTGAAGGGGGCCCCCACCAGCTGGATGCTCCTGACGGTGCCCTTCGTGTTGGCTGGGATCTTCCGCTATCAACTGCTGAGCGATCCCGAGGAAACTGAACGCCGGCGGGAGAGCGCCCCTGAGCAGAGCATCGAGAGGCCCGAGGAGATCCTGCTGGGCGACCGTGGCATCCAGATCATCCTGGCCGGCTGGCTGGCGACCACCACGTTGATCGGTGTGATCAACAATCTGAGCCGATGAATCCGCTCGACTCATGGGCCAGTGCCGGAAAATGAAGCGGCGATTTGGGCTGCCTTGATGAAGGATTCCAGATTCAACGGAAAGCCAGTCAGAATAAAGGTGATGATGCAGCCTCTCGACAGCACGAATCGTGCTCTAGACGCCCCTGGCTGAAAGCCTAGGCTGATCAGCAGGATGAACTCGGGCAGGAAGTGAGCACTATAGAGAAATGGCTGATCCCCGTAGACCATGTGAAGGACGAATTGCGATACAAGGAAGACAAACAGGGCTTTTGTGAAGTTTGATCGAAAATTGTGGAATAACTCCATGGAGCCAATGGCAAGCAGAGCAATCCAGCTGATGGCTGGAATGGCGCGAAAACCGCCCAAGAGATTCAGGCCAAACGGGAAATACATGCCTTCCACCCATCGAATCGGCTTGCCTGGCACCACGCCCGTATACACCACAAAGTCGAGAGCCCGGCCCGGAACCGAGCCGCGCGGATCAGTGCTTTTGAGAATGAAGCGTTGTTCTGTGGCCACTGAGCCGCCAAAGAAGGACTTGGCCGAGGGTAAATAGCTTTTCTGCAAAAAGGATAAGGCCAAGATCAGCAGCACTGCAAGCAACAGGATCTTGACAAAGTTTTTCCGTTGCTTGGAGAAGAAGAGGGCCACAATCCCAGCGCTCAGATTCGTTGTGGTGATGGCCAGAGAGCCGGCCAGCGCCAGGGTCCATGCCTTCAGGCGATGCTCTTGACGAGAAAGAAGATAAAAGGGGATCAAGATGCTCAATGATCCGATCGGAAATGTTTCCGGAATCGACCACCAAAAGATGAAGGCTGAACTGCTGGCGAATGCACCGATCAGCAGCCATGCATCCATCGACTTGATGCCTAAATTCCGCGTCGTTGCAAACAGCAGGATCCCTGTGATGGCCGCTGAGAGCGAGATGATCAGTTGCGCGGCAATGCCCTGGCTTGATGTGAGTTTGGCCAGCAGTCCACCGATGGGCAAAAGAAGCAACGGAAAGATCGGATGGACAATGGTTCGCCTGTGATCGGCCAGGGGGTTGGTCATATCATGGATCACTCTTGGCACGTCTGCCCCGAGCCAGATATCAATCGTTTGCCGAGCGACGTAAGGAATGGCAAGGGAGAGGACTCCTGTAAGTAGAAATAACCCTGCCCCGATTGCGAGGTAAGGAAAAAGCGTTTTCACCTGCTTCATTCACCTTGGCTCAGTCTTATGCAAGTACACTAGCGTTGAGTGTTTCTGATGCCCTGGAGGCCCTCGAATACCTAGCCCAGCCGAGGGGGAATCCTCCCGTTGATTCGTCCATCAATCCCAAGAATAAAGACCAGAACACTTTTCCTCGGGCGTGGTTCACCTTTCGGTTTAATAACTTCGACGCACCCAGCCTTCAGCGGTGGCCGAATCCAGCTGGGCTCCCCATTGCCGCGCCCCCCGCCCCCGCTCCCGCTCCCTGGCTGCCCGCTAGGCGAGGGTTGCTGCGCAGGCACCACTGCTGGTTGCCGTTGACACAGCTGCTCGTGTATGGCTGGGCTACACTAGCCTAACATCAGCATCTTCCCGGTGGGCTTGTCGTCATGATCAGGCAGTCCGTTTCGGACAGGATCACGGTCACGTTGTCGTCCCGTGTGCACAAGGCTCTGAGGGCTCGCGCCGAACGCGAAGGGCGCAGCACCAGCAACCTGGCCGCGTTCCTGTTGGAGAGTGCCCTCGCCATGCCAAAAGAATCGCCCGCAGATCATCGGCTAGGGGTAATGCCGGCCTACCCGGGTACCCCCCAGCGAAGCTCTAGGCAACCGCAAGGGCTTCCGTTGAACCAGCATCGCACCGGCCTCCTTTGGGAGTGCCGTAGGTGCCGCCCCGCCGGGAAGACGGCTCGAACCGATGGCCGCCTCTGACTGCCCATGGGGCATGAGCTATTGGAGGCCACGAGGTGCGGTGCCCCTTTCGATCAAGCTGGACACCAGGAGCCGATCCGTCCCAAGTCCCGATGGCCCACCACCTAGAGCGCCCCACCAAGGTTTGCCCGGTCTGCGGGCGTCCGTTTCAGTGGCGTAAGAAATGGAAGGACGTCTGGGAGGAGGTGCGCTACTGCTCGGAGCGGTGCCGCCGCCGTCGTTCCAGCGCCGTCGATCTCCCCGGGGCGAAGTGAGCCATTGCTGTCGCTCTGCTGGGTGTGCAGGCGGCTGGAGGCAGAATCGCTGCGATGACCCTTTGCTCGGCGACGATGAGATAGGCGCACGCCTACGTCGTTGACATCGGGCAGACGAGGATGCGGGGCCTCAGGAATTGGTTTGTCCTGGAGTTGAAGAACCTTAATTCTCGGCCTTTTTGTATGTCCCTGTGACCATGGCGCTCACATTTGCCATGAGTGATGTCAGCGTTGAGTCGTCTCGGTTGCGGCGAGCGATTCTTATTCAACCCTTGTTTTGTTTATCTTTTAAACCAGAATCTTCTCCGTGGTCGCCAATCTGTTGATCAGCAATTCATGATCCATTCGCTTGCGCGGAGGCGGTCAGAGGTCTGAAGTGTCGCCAATCGATCCTGCGACCCAGGTAGAGCCCCATCCGCTCCCCAGCCCGGCGACCTGGCGCCTGCAGCAGGGCTCCACCCAACAGGCCAAACAGGTTCTGGCTGAGGGACTCCCCCGCCGCGGTTCGTCCCGTCTGACCCAGCCAGCGCCACGGGTGGCGCCATTGGGATGTGTGGTGCGTGGCCGCATCTTCCCCCAGTTGTCCCACCACCAGGGTGCCGACCAGGGCGCCCGCGCTCGCCCCCAGCGGTCCCCCCACCCACCCCCCCAGGCGCAGGCCCGCCAGGGCGCCCGCCTCTTCCCCGAGGCGCCCCGCCACCCGGCTGCCAACCCGGCTGCTCGCGGTCTCCAGCTCCCACTTCAGGTCGCGTGGTCGGCGCTGCATCTGCAGTGCCTCTGTCCCCAGCACGGCGCCCAACACCAAACCGAGGAAGGACCCCACCGCAGCCCCTGCGGGACCAGCCAGGCCAGCCCCCATTGACCGCCCAAGGGGCTCCCCCAGGGCGGCACCCATGAGGCTTGCCCCCACCTCCATGGTCAGCTCCTCCCACGGACTGTCTCCCCGTCGTGCGGAGCTGAGGTCCGGCAGTTCCAGCCACCAGCCCTGGTCTTCCAGTTGGGCCGCCAGGATGGTCAGGGATGGGGGATCAGTGAGCAGTAACGAACCACTCCAGCGGCGCCATTGGGCTCCGAGACTGTCCGCCAGGGCCTGGGTCTGCGCCTCCGTGGCGTCGCAGGCCTGCAACCGCAGCCGCTTCGGGAGCCAATGGCGCACGCGTAGAACGCCAATGGGGGTCATGGTCACAACCATTTCTTAACGAAGTTTCCGGGGGGTTCTGCAATAATTATCTCGAATTTGTAAACCATCATGTTCGAGCTTGAGATGCTCGTGGCCTTCGGGATCGGCGTCGGCCTGATGGCTCTGGCCCCAGCGGTGTCCGCGGTAACCGGTGGCAGCAAGCTGTCCCAGAACATGTCCGAAACCGGTCGAGACCTGACCAAGCGTGGCCTCAAGCTGGGCGTCGTGGTTGCCGACAAGGTCTCCGAGGTCACCAAGGGCGTCGTTCACAACGTTGCCGAAATGGGCGAATCCTTCAACGACCTCGTGGCTGAAGCCCGCGCTGACCTTTCCCAAGAGCGGGCCACCAAGGCCTCTGCCAAGGAGGTCACCACCGAAACCGTTACTGAAGTCACCGTTGAAGCCTGAGTTTCAGCACCCCTCTTCTTGTCTCAGCCTCCGCCATCGCTGCGGACACCGGTATCGCTTCTGCGTTGATCCGGGCTCCCTCAACGCGGTTGCTGCCCTGATGGCCACCGCGCCTGACGTGGTCTTTCATCGCCTTAGTCGCTGGACCCTGTCATTGGTGGTCACCCTTGAGGAGGGCGTCGACCCCATCGACTGGGCTGCCCAACTCGACGTCGCCGCAGCCAACCCAGTCTGTGACCCAACTCTTTCCCACGCGTTGACGGTACCGGGCAGCAGCGGCCCCTTCGACGAAACCCAGGACGAGATCGCCGCTGCTCTGGCCAGTTCACGACTGGATTTGCTGCCGCCCAGGTTGCGCCTTCCGGCCCTGGCTCTGGCGGCCACGGTCGTGGCTATTCCCCTGGAACTGCCCCTGGCCCCGCTACTCGTGCTTGTCCTTCTTGCAGGAGGACGCTGTTTTTCCAGGGCCAGCACCAGCATCCTCCGCCACCGTCGTCTCAACGTCGACGTGCTGGATGCCCTGGCCGTGGTGCTGCACAGCCTTGAGGGCTTCCTGTTCGGGCCGGCCCTGATGTTGACCATGATTGAGGGAGGCGAATCGATTCGGGATGCCACGGCCCGCATCGCCCATGCCTCCGCACGCTCCCTCAAGGCCGATCTCAACCGCCGGGTGAGCGTGCGGCGCGGATCCGCCGTGATCACCTTGCACCTGGCCGATGTCACGGTCGAGGATGTGGTGTTGGTGTTCGCCGGCGACCAAGTGCCGGTGGATGGAACCGTCTTGCTCGGCCAGGCCAGTCTCGATGTACGCAGCCTCACCGGGGAATCGGTCCCCCGCTATGTCGAGGTCTCCGACGAGGTGCTCGCCTCCTCAGTGCTATTGGAGGGATACCTTGAGATTGTCACCACCGCAGTGGGTGATGCCACTCGGGCAGGTCAGATCTCCCGGCTGATCCAGGAGGCTCCCGTCTGCGACAGCCGAGTTGGGAACTATGCCGCCCAGGTCGCCGACCGCTTTGTGCTTCCTACCCTGGGGCTGTCGGCCTTCACCTATGCCCTCTCCGGCAGCCTCTCCCAGGCGGCCTCTCTGCTCATGCTCGACCTGGGCACCGGTTTGCGGGTCTCGGTGCCGACGGCGATCCTGGCCTCCCTCAACCGCTCCGCCGCCAGCGGCATCCTGATTCGCAGCGGCCATGCCCTTGAAGCGCTGGCCGAGGTGGATGTGGTGGTGTTCGACAAGACGGGAACCCTCACCACGGGGGAACCCGCCCTGCTGCACATCGAATCGCTCGATGCTCGCTTCGATGCCAATCGGCTGCTCCAGCTGGCCGCCAGTGCGGAGCAGGGCCTGAACCATCCCATTGCCCTTGCCATCACCGCCGCCGCCGAACGCAGCCAACTGCCCTTGTTGCCGGTGGAAGACTGGCAGTGTCAGATCGGCCGGGGCGTGCGTGCCCGCCAGGCCGGCCATCAGGTGCTGGTTGGCAACCGTCGACTGCTGCTCGAGGAGGGGCTGGATCCCCCGGCCCTCAGCCGTGACCCGCAGCTGCGGGTGGCCACGCCGATCCTGGTGGCCATGGACAGCCGGGTTGTGGGCATTCTCTATGTGGCGGATCGCTTGCGACCCGACTCCATTGCACTACTCCAGGCCCTCCGGGAGCGCGGCATCGATAGCCACCTGCTCACGGGTGACGCCGAGGCTGTCGCCCTGCAGGTGGGGCGTGAGCTGGGTCTAGATCGCTGCCGCATCCACGCCGAGGCCCTGCCCGATCTGAAGGCGGAGGTGGTGAGACGCCTCAAGGCGGAAGGCCGCAGGGTGGCCTTCGTGGGCGATGGTCTCAACGATTCGGCCGCCCTGGCCTACGCAGATGTGGCGGTGTCCTTTCGCCATGGCAGCGATCTGGCACGCGAGACGGCCGACATCGTGCTTTGCGGCGAGCGCATCAGCCAGTTGCTGGAGGCCCACGAGCTGGCCCGCTACAGCTTCGCAGTGGTCCGCCAAAACATCGCCATTGTGGCCATCCCCAATCTCACGGCCCTGGTCTTGGGCGTGCTGCTGCCAATCCCGCCACTGCTGGCGATTCTCATCAACAACGGCAGCTGCATCCTGGCCGCCTTCAACGCCCTGCGACCGCTGCGGCACCGCTTCACCCCTCTGCCCATCGCCGAACCAGCCACGACTCCAGCACCTGCCCTGGTCGTGCCGCCCGCATTGGCGCTGCTTTCTCCTCCACCGGCTGTCCCGCAGCTCCCGTCTCACCTCTGCACCGCTCCAACAGCGAACCCAGCGGCGCCCCAACGGGCAGCCGGCCCCCTGAGCCACGGCCAGCTGGCCCAACGGCTGAAGGTCAGCAGCCAAATGTTGGTGGCCCGTCGCGCTCGGGCCGACTTCTCCGATTGGTCAGCCCAGCAAGACCCCGAGCATCTCGCCTGGCACTACGACCCCAGGGAGCAACGGTTCCAGGTCGTAGCAACAGGCTTGCCGCTTCATGACGCGGCTTGAGCTGATCCACGAGCTTCCAGGCCGGGTACGGCTGCGTTTTCAGCCACCCATGCCGATGCATCAGGCCATTGGACTGCAGGAACGCCTCAGCAGCACCTGGCCTGACTTTTCCTTCCGGCTGTGGGGTCTGGGACAGGGCCTGGTGATCCATAACGGCAACACCCCCCTGTCGCCCGATCTGATCGTTGAGCTGACAGCCCTCGTCCTGGAGCCCGTGGAGATCGCACCCCAATGGCGTGACAGGCTGATGGAAGCCTTGATGCTGCTGGCGATTCTGGGCTGGGCGCTGCCCGTGCTGCCCGGCACTCCTTTCTTCCTGATGGCCGTGGCCCTGCGGTCCTGGCGCCGATGAAGCACCGGCTTCGCCAAGGAGATCAGCTGATCAGTCGTTTCAGCGGCTCTGTCTGGACCGTGCGCTCGGAATTGCGTGGTCGGCTTCGTCTGGTGAGCGGGGATCTCCGGGACAACAAGCTCTTGGGTGCCGACCTTGAACGGGTGGTGTCGCACCACTCGGAAGTGGCCTACCTGCGGCTGAACCTGCTCGCCGGCAGCATGTTGTTGGAGCATGTGGCTCTGACGCACTGGCGCCGACAGACCGTTCAGGATCTGTTGGATCAGCTGGATGGTGACCAGAAGCCCCAGCTCTCCCTAGCGATTGTGCAACGGCAAAACGGTCCCTTGCTGAGGCTCTCGCTGGCAAGCCTGCTGATGCTGGGACAAACCACCCTGGCCCCCGCCTGGATCTGGCCCCTGGGCCTGTTGTTGCTTCCTGCCCTGTTGCTGCCCATGCTTAGGGAGCTGCGTCACGAGTGGCGGGCACGCAGGATGCCTGGAGAAAGCCTTGCCCTCGCCTGGTACAGCACTCTGATTCTGCGGGGCCAACTGGGAACCATGGCCACCGAGCTGGCCATGGAGAATGGCAGGAAGATTCTGCAGGGTCCCATCCATCAGGTAGGGAGCTATGGCGAGAACCTCTCCCAGGAATTGCAACTCTGGATGGAGCAGGCCTCATTCCCATTGGATGGTGCAGAGGTCCCCCCAAAGCGGATCTCGTTGTTGCAGCGGGGTGACCGTATTCATCTGGAAGCTGGGGATATGGTGCCGCTTGATGGGTACATCGTGGCCGGTGAAGCTGAGGTCAGTAAGCATCTGTTGGATGGGGAAACAGCGCTGATTCCTGTCCGGCCATTCCAGGCGCTACCCATGGGTGCGCTGGTCGTGCGAGGCAGTCTCGTGTTTAAGCTCAGTCAGGAGCTTTCCGAACAACCGGCCTATAGCCAGCTGCTCAGCCTTAACCCCCAAGAACACCCACCCTGGGGGATTGAGAGAGCTCGAAGGCTCCACCGGCAGCTGATGCCCATGTTGCTTGGTACTGGTGTGTTTTCACTGCTTCTTGGCCATCCACATCAGGCCGCTTCACTGATGCAGTTTGACCCCATCAATGACTGGCAGCTAAGCGCTTCGGTGGCCTATCGCGGTGCCCAGAATCTCTGTCGTGGCTGGGGCGTGCGCTTGCGGCAAGGGGCTGTTCTGGATCGCCTCTGCCTGTGTCGAACCCTGGTGATCTCCGAGGGAGCCATCTGCTTTGGTGTTCAGCGTGAACTTCTGGATGTTGTCAGTCTTGACGGAGATTACGGCCAGGATGTGCTACTTGAAATTGTGGCAGGTTTCCGTCGATTTGAAAAACCCGATACGATCACGTTGTTTGCTCTCCAGTCTCTTCTGATCCAGCGTGACCTGGAGCCTCGACCCATCGAAAATCTCGAACCGGCTGGTATTTATGGTCTGCGCGGGCGACTTAATAATCAGAGAGTTTGGTTGGGCGGAGGAGAGCTGCTTAAAAACCTTCGCATCCAGCGGCCCGACGATATGCCGCAACAGCGTGGGCTGCATTGGACCTTTGTGATCGTGGGGCATCGGGTTGTAGGCGGATTGCTGTTCCGCGATCAGCTCAAGCACCACGTCTCCCGCAGCCTCAGACGGCTGCGCCGCCATGGCTGGAGCCTGCATCTGGTGAGCACCTTGCACGGAGACATGTTGGATTCGATCGCCAGGCAACTCAAGTTGCCCGCCAATTCGGTTCATCCTTCCGTGGATCTGGCCCAGCGGATGGCACTGATTCGCGACTTTGACAGAGGCGACGGACCCGTTGCCTATCTGGGATCGGCATTGGTGGACTCAGGAGCCTTCGCCGAAGCTGATATCGCCCTGGCTGTGAGTGATGGCACAATTTCGTTGCCAGCTGAAATGGCTGACATCATCCTGCCAGCCCAGCGCCTGGATCGCTTGATTGACTGTGTGACGGTGGCTGAGGACATTGGATCCAATAACCGTTTCAATTTTTATCTCACGCTTCTGCCCCATGCTTCTGCATTGCTGCTCAGCTTTGTCATCAGTCTGGATCCCCTGATCGCGGTGCTGTTGGCGGATATGCCGATGCTGCTTGTGGAAATCAATACTCTAAAGACCTATCACCACCTGCGTAGCGACCATCATCTTGGCTGGAAGGCTCAGCGGAAGCGCACCTCAAGACGTCGCCCCTCCACGCGGGCGCTGCAGGGGGCCAGATTCAGACAGCTGGTTGGCAACGGATAGCCGCGCCGCAGGGGACCCTGCCGCACATTCAGCGCTTGGCCCACCCGCTGCACCTGCAGCTCCCGCTTCGATAACCCGGGCAGCAACAGCCTGATCACGACCGTACCGTCCGACTCGATGGTTTCGAGCATCTCCCGCTCCCCCAGCCAGGGCCGTGACAGCCAGTCCTGGGCCGCTGCCTCAAACTCCTCATTCTCTTGGGTATGCAGCAGGTGGATGGGGGACCAGGCATCGGCCAGCTCTGTTGCAAGATCGGTCGTCATCGGGCCCTGAAGCCACAAGCGACTGATCTGAACGCCACTCAGATGGAATCCCGCAATCCGCTGCGCAAGGAGCATCTGGCTCGCTTGATTGGCTGGCATGGCCAGCTGCAGTTCACAGTGGGCGGGGTTGACCAGGCGTTGGCGCAACCGCATGAGATCCGCCAGCAACTCCCCTGGCAGGGCCAGGCCTGAACTGTCGGGCAGCCCGAGATTCAACAGGCCCTCCAACCGGTTGAGCGTGTCTTGAAGCTGGGCCAAGCGTCCGATCAGGGGTTCATAAATCTGTTGGATCAGCTCTGGGGTACTGATCAGACCATGCAGAAAGCGCTGCGCCTGGCCACAAGGAGGCAGCAATACCACCAGGGTGTCGTTGTCGACCGCACTGTGGTCCAGGAGGACCAGGGTGCGAAGCACGTCGTCCAGACCTGGGAGCAGGGGAAGCTGATGGACCTGGGGATGTCCCAGTTGCAGAAACTCCAACCAACCAGCCAGGCGATCACTCAGCTCAGGCCAACGCCGGTCAAGCTCCTTCAGGGGATCGAAACAGAAGGCCTCCTGAAGAAGGCCTTCGCCACTGAGATCGAGAAGCCCGCAGCGGCCCTGATGTGCCGCGACGGCCCGTGCCAGCTGCGAGGACTGCAGGGGAGCATCGCCACTGATCAGAAGGAGGCGCATACTCCTGCTTTGGCAGCGTCAAGACGCGATGTTAAGCCGGGCAGCGCCAGCAGACGGCGCCTGGGGGCGTGGTTGGCGACGCCGACGAGGATTGATCAAGGGCGAAGCGGGCAATAGTGACGAGTTTCCGGCGCCAACTAGATGGGTAGTCATTCGCATGAGTCAACGCGCCCGCCTAAGTAGTTGACATCGGGCAACACCTTGTACTTCGTGGAGCCCCGCGTCTTGCTGCATCACCATCACTGCACACTAAGGCTAAGAGGGGTGCATCAGATGTGCTGAGCTGCTGCTCATTGCGGCAAGGTCCTGCGATCATACCAAGTTGATTGCAATTGTTGTATTGAGCTCATCATCTCGCGCGGCGATGGCCTGTGATTCGGCTCAGAGCGGATGGCGCGGAGCATCGCGTGGTCGACGATCCCTCGCTGCTGTTATGGCAACGGGGATCATTGGGCTCACAACCGGATGCCAGAGCCAAAGCGCGAGCCAAAGCCTGAGCCAAGGGATGGGACTAGGCGAAAGCCAAAGCCAAAGCCAAAGCCAAAGCCTGGTTCAGAGCGCAAGCCCAAACCCAAACCCAAGCCCAAGTCCCATCCCAGTCCAAAGTCCCATCTCGATTCAAAGTCCGAACGCAATCCAAAGTCCGAGCCCAATCCAAAGTCCGAGCCCGATTCAAAGCCAGATCCAAGGCTTCAGCCCAAGCCTGAGCCGGAGTCCCAGCATCCATGCCCCCACCAGGCTGGAGGCGCCCAACGGACTTGCCTTTGCCATGAGAGTTGATGGTGATGGGGGGCAAACTGGCTTTCTTGTCGATCCATCATCTTCAGAACCTTCGCCCTCCGCGATCGCAGCCCAGGCGCCCCCCACGGTCCCTGGCCCCCTGCCTGCCCTTGGGGCTGCCGCTGCCTACGGCTACAGCCGCAGGCTGAGAAAGTGGATCAAAACTGGCGGCCACTCTTCGCGAACACTGATGTAAGCCGGAAGGTTTTGGCAACGGCATGAGGGTGTGCCCACCCATGCCGCTTCGAGGTTCATCCCCTTGACTCAAGCGATGGAGGCAGCCAAACCATCCGCCTTCGCCTGCTTAACGCGGCGCCTCAAACGGCGGGAGGCTGCCAAGGCGGCAGTGGCCCCGAGGGCCGGAAGGGGGGCCGGAGCCGGAATGCCATCCCCGGCCGTGATTGGCGTGTTCAACTCGGATTCGAAGGCCCAATCAATCAAGGTGAGCGCAGCACCGGCATCAAGGTTGGCTGGAGTGCTGATCCGCAACCAGCCATAGCGATAATCAGATCCGGAAGCAGCGCGTAGGCCAGCGAAGGCGGTGGTTCCTAGTGCCCAGTGACCCTGATAAAACTGAGTGGAAGTATCGTAATCAAAAAGGACAGTTTGATTTGGACTCGACTTGTAACTGCCCGGACCGATGGTATCGCCCAGCGAGTATGAGGAGGCAAGGCCAACAGTTTTATCGAACCCTGTCGAGCCTGAATGGGCAATGCCCAGATTTGATGATGCCGAGGAAAGGCCTGCGCTCAGATGACCAGTGTTGGACAGTGACCAGCCAAAGTTGATGTCGGCGCCTGTGATGGCGTCGTTGACCACCCCTTTGCTCGTCCCAAGGGGACTTGGCAATGTGTAGGTGACATCCTTCTTCCCGCTATACAGGATGGCGGCCTGGGATGGCGTGGCAGCCATCAAGGCACCTGCGCCAGACAGGAGGGAACAAGCCAGGCGTAAGCCTTGGGAGCCAACGGGATGTTATGGCGCCTTTCGGGTCCGTGTCATGGCGAGCATGGCCAGAGGCCAGCAATCTCAACCCATGACAGCATGTATATACAACATATATACATGCTGTCTGTGCCCTGATGGCCTGGCGCTAATCGGTGCTTGACTCAATCGATGGGAGCAGCCAAACCATCCGCCTTCGCCTGCTTAACGCGGCGTCTCAAACGGCGGGAGGCTGCCAAGGCGGCAGCGGCCCCGAGGGCTGGGAGAGGTGCGGGAGCAGAGGCAATGCCAGCACCCGCGAGGATGGCGGTATTCAGATCGGTTTCGTAGGCCCAATCCACCAGGGTGAGCGGA